>ERZ791812.419-NODE-419-length-23653-cov-5.257522_pt1 | contig 23653 bp, 15 predicted proteins | sample MGYA00510303_ERZ791812 | MGnify/ENA primary metagenome ERZ791812 (study PRJEB30046, sample SAMN00791985) | human gut metagenome | study: EMG produced TPA metagenomics assembly of the A metagenome-wide association study of gut microbiota in type 2... | reverse complement strand
TCTTGCATTTCGGGCAGGTATACGCAAATAACTCGCCAGACAAAAGATCCTCCTTCGCCTGTGGGTTCAATTTCGTATTGATGCTCTGCCATATTGTAAATTCGCCTTCTGTGCCACAATCCGGGCATTTGATTTTCTGTGTGTTTTTTAGGGACATGGGGTTCTCCTTTGGTTTTTATTTTTGTGTTATTATTCTTTCCATTGTGTTTTCTTTGCTATATCTGTCAAAAGTTCTCCTTTATACGTAAAATAAGATGGTCCTGAAATATTACTATATCCCTTAATTTTTTTCATTATAGCAGTAAGTGACGTAAGTTCGTTGTTATATAATACCTTATGTCCACCTTTTATTATTGCAACCACTTGAGGATTTTCAGTACACACAAGCTCATCGCCATCTTTTAAGCCACATTTATAGAAATCTATTGCAGGTTTTCTTGTAACCTGATATGACTTACTTCCATCAGTCAGCTTTACTTTTCTTAGTTTGTCTTGTGACCCGCTAATTACAGCAATTGCTTCTAATAATTCAAACGCATCTTCTGGTGACATGATGAAAAATTCTCGATTTTTTGATACTCGTAAATCAGGATTTAAGTTATCTATCATTTTATGAAGCTTTTTATCTTCAAGATTTCCTGGTGTTTCATATGTTGCATATATCTCATATTCATAAGGTAATGCTGTCGTACTTAATTGTTGTCTTCGCAATTCTACATCTGTAGCATAGCCGATTTTTACCATATCCCGCAATGCTGGATTTGTCATAATGTATATATATCCCATACGAACCTCCTTACTTTTTCTTTCTCAATGTCCATAGCAGAAAACTATCAATTGAGCGGGGCATTTCGTATGTTCCTAATTTTTCATACAGATACTCCTGAAGCTCAAGCATCCGACATACAAAGTACCCATACTCGTGATCATAGTCAGACACATTCACCAAAAATTTCTTATCTGGTATCTTCACCAGTTTTCCAATACTCTTTATGGCTCGACTGTCATAAATGAAAAATTTCTCCGGACAATGAAAATGCAAATACTTTGATGCAAGGGATCTCTTTTTTAGTCCAGTCATTTTACCGAAAGTATCCGTCAAAAACTTATGCGTGCTTAGAATCTCTTTAACATCATCTACTATATGTCCTGTACTCTCTTGTAATCTTGTAATCCGATCATCTAGCTCTGATCCAATCTCCAACATTTTCGAGGCAACAACATCGTAATAAAAGTCATCATTGTCATCTACTGCATTCTTTCGTCTCTCAATAGCTGCAGCATAACTTCTGCCAATGAGCCAAACCTTTCCCACAATGACATCTATTTCTTTATGCTTCGGTTCTTCTTTGCACATACGATAAAGAATACGGTTTCCATACTCCCAACGCGAATCGGATTGGCTTAGGTAATCGTTATAAAGATTTTCTATTTCTTTTGTAATCACAATTTTTCCTTTCCTTCTCTGAATTTGAAAAATACCATCTCCAAAACCAAACTTGCCTGCAATAAATATGCCACATATATAACTTTCATCATTTCAGCGACATGAAATCATGCCTGTTTTTCCATAATTTTTCTTCGCTTAGATTTTGATTTTATATTTCCTCTGGCTTCATATTATGCCCTGCGTCACATTTTATATATAGACCATACTTACCAACTTTCGCTGTCATATCGCACTTATGAATTGGACACTTAACATGTTTTATTAACATATAATGGTTTATATCATCAGGCTTAAGCAGATGTATCTTTTTGCATTCTTTACACCATAATATGGTCTTTCCGCTTTTTCCCTTCGTCATTCTCAAAGGCTTCTTACAATCTGGACATTTTATATTTTTTGAAACATATTCTGATAATCCTCCCGTTCCATTCGGATCATCTGTTGGCGTTTCCGGACGCGGTAATAATTGCTTTTTACCTTTGTCTGTTTCCCTGTACTCCAAATCAGACAACGAACGAATTAATTCAGCAGTGTGTTTTCCATCTAATCTGCACACAATTGGACATACTGTATTATATTCATCTGCTCCGTCTTTAAATTTCCATGAAGCATCTGGCACACCATACCAAGTGATTTTTTCATCAATCATTACTAGAGGAAAAACTGCATTGTTTGTTCCCCATGTATATTTTTTCCATGCGTCTGGCAAAGCGGCATAATCATTACACTTAATCAACACCTGTATTCCCTGTTGTTTCTTTTCTGCAAGCAACTGACATATTACGCTTTCAGACTCTGGATTCAACTTACCACACGGAAGTGAAATCACAATCTTACCTCGTGCGCTTCTGATATCTTTCAAAAAAATATCCATATATACATTCGCATTCAAATAAAATGTCGGTCCACCCTTCAAAGATAATTCATCAACCAATGCTTCAAGCGTTCTATCTTTCTCATGACGAACTGTATTCCCCTTATCCTTCAAATAAGATATTAAACGATAAAATAAATGCGTCGTATTTTCATAGTTATTGCTCCAAAACTTTGAATTGGCAACTGTCACCAATTTTCCCTTTGCTCTAGTTACCGCAACATTGATAAGCCGTTTTATAGAATTAAAATCTTTTCCCATCAACCATCCTGGCTTTCTCGATGGATAACTTTCTACTGCATCAAAAATAACAACGTCACTCTCTGATCCCTGAAACTGATGAACTGTCGCACATCTGATCTGTGTATCATTATGTTCTCTATAATCCAGTTCCATCGCACGGACAAGTCGAGTCTGTGCCGCATATGGGGTAATAATACTTACAGTTTCAACATTTTTCTCTGTCTTTACCGCTATTGCAAACGAAATCATTGCACTTAAAATATTAAATCTTGAATTATCTGCATTCTTTGATGCCGCACAATAACATCCAGATAAATCAATCAGGTTAATTGCCTGTTTGCTAAATAATTCTGCATTTACTATTTCATTACGGTTCGTCCTTGTATCTGGATGATTCAAAAGCATACCACCATATACATATTGATTTGAAAAACCTGCAATTTGAGGATGCATACGTCTCTGCTCATTCAGCATTACGAGCCACGGATGATAATATACATGTCCACTTCTGTTAATCCCTAAATAGGCAAATATGTCCTGACACAAAATATCTTTCTTCTCCGACTGAGCAATTGGAGCCAGCTGCATAAAATCACCAACACAGATAAAATGCTCTCTTGCGAATGTTACCGCACAAACAACCTGCAGAACATACGCCATACTCACCTCATCGAACATAACAACATCATATTTTTTATTATCAAAGATGCCATCAATCACAATTTTTGAAATAGTTGTTGCAACAACAGAAGCCTCGCTTACATAATGCTGTTCCTGTTCTCTAATGGCAGACCGAATCTTTCCAATATCTTCTCTGATTTCAATCACACGCGGATTATCCAATCCTTTTGTATGCTTCAGCTTGTCATATTCAGCTTGCAATTTATCCAACTTCTCATTTAATACCGGATTTTTTGTAACAGTATAGTAAAAAGAATTCACATAAGGGTTTTTATTCAATTCTTCATCTCGTACATATCCATATCGAAGAATCTTCCCTGCTTTTAATGCTGCGGTTTGATTGTTTTTCCTCAGCAGTTCATCTATCTTCTTTGCTACACCATCCACTGAAACATTGCTATGTGATACAATCAGTACAGTTTTTCCTGCATTTATAGAATTAATAGCCAGTTCTGCCATCGTATGCGTTTTTCCTGTTCCTGGTGGTCCCCAAACAACACATATCGGTTCCGACATAGCCTTTTCGATAACTGCATCATGTCCTTTCGGAATTTGTTTGCCTGATTCTTTTGTCGCCAATTTAGGTCCATCTTTCATGATACGAGAGGCCATCTTATTTTTCCCAAGACTTATCCCTGCCCTGAGTTTTTCCTGCAATGCCTCCAAAAGTTTCCATGGTTCAACACGTATCAATGCATTTCCGATCCGCTCACCTATATTTGATTTCAACTGTACTATAATCTGAAAATCCTCACACATTAATACAGTTCCGCTAGCCCGAAACAAACCGGTTGATATGTCAATTGGCGCATCATCCGAAATATGTAACTCTGTTTCAAGATCAAAAATGTATGAGAATATACCTTTCGCTTTTGAAACCAATTTACCATTTGTGACCTTATATTTCCGTCCGCCCTCATGCATCAAATACAATTTTTCTGCATTCAATGCTTTCAGGTATGTATCCATCTCCGGAATATCTTCTACACGAATATTATCATTGTCTATATTCTTTGCATCTTCGGATAATTTGTCACCATCCATATCCAGACTTTTTTGCTTTACAATACTTAATCTATCAGAAACGGCTTTTATAAAAACTTCTTCGTCTTCTTTTCGCATCGTGTCGTAATTTACATCTAAAAGTTTCCCCTTCGAATCACTTCCAAAAGCAAACACCACGTTCGTTATTTCACCTGTTTCAGACAAAAACATAAGCTGCAATCTCGAATTCTTCATCCAGATTCTCTTCTTATCCTGATGTATCGAAATATTCATGGATTGCGCCATTTTCTTTGTAACATCAAAATAATGCTCGTGCCCCTCGTCAGAGTGTTCAACTCCAAATCTATCTGATAGTATTGCTTTCGAATAAATTATTTTATCAGTTTGTCCCTTTTTATACTCAAATTTAAATGAAATTTGCACATGATCATCAAATTCTAGATATGATGGTAAATGTATTTTGAATGTACTTTTCTCATATGATGGATTCATGAAATCCCCCCTATCTTTACCCATATTTAATCTGCTATGCTCAATCCTACATGTCTTTCAATAAAGCAAGCAATTTCTCCTCTTCTTTCTCTATCCTTATTAGTTGCAAGCAATGGAACCATATCACTATAAATGGATGTTCTTCTTCAAAAATCGTAAACATTGTTTCCGATTTCTTTATTGCAAATTCCATAATCAGCGTTTTCGAAATTTAAATCATATATCTGTCACTTCTTGAATTTTTACGCTTCTTTCTTCCCGCAATTTTCACAGCACAAGTCCATTCTTCAAGGTTCATAATTATTCAACTCCCAGTGCCTTAAATACTGCTTCTTCCGGAGATGAATAAAATATCAGACTGAACGCTCCAACTAAGTCAGATGGTACCGTGCCAAGATCTGCTGCCGATGTGATTGGAAGAAGTACTTTCTTAGCGCCACTATCCAGACACACTTGCATTGTACTTGCCAATTCTTCTACCTTAATAAGTGTTCCACCGATACTAATTTCACCAAGTACCGCAAGACTGCTGATTGGAGGCTTACTGAGTGCTGCCGATGAAATAGCAATCAGCGTAGGCAAAGCAAGATTACCAGTCATTCCAATACCCTGCATATCCTGATAATTGATGATATAGTCCTTAGTTGTCGTACTGATATTTCCAGATATTGCATTACAATTAGCTTTCAGATAATTAAATGCTGTATTGGTTGCCTCCTTCGGCTCTTTTCCTGATCCAATACCTGTGCAAGTCAATTTTCCATTTCCAGGCATCATCTGTGTTTCCAGACGATAACAGCCTATCATTCCAGTCTTTGACTTTGATACTGTATATAAGCATCCCGGTTTGCCCATACCTTCAGGAATCATCTTTCCGCCGCCCTGCTCCGGTACAGTTACAAAATGCTCATCAAAACTATCATTGTCTATGTATGAGAAGTTCACATCATAGAACTCCATTCCACCAATCTTCTTAAGCTGCTCTTTTACTCGTCTACGAAGTTCAAGTGAAATATCCATAATCTCTGCAACTTCATCCTTGTTGACTTCTCCATCTGGATAAATCAATTTGATAAATCCGGAAATCAGCTTACGAACAGCGATTGCATCTCTTTGGTTTAAGTTATTTCCTAATTTGAAATACTTCTCTGCTATATTGCTGTAATTATCCTTACGAAGCTCACGCATAAACTCGGACAGATAATCTGTGATAAATCCATAATCATTTGTAAACGAATCCGGTCTATACTTAGGAATCTCCCATCCAGGTATATATGCATGGAAACGATCAAGGAAAGCCGTATCCGTACCCATTTCAGAAGGAAATGGATCAAACAGACTTGATGTCTTCTGTAAAGTCTCAACACTCTGATTAATATTTCCCACAAATACCATAGATGCCTTTGCCTGTATTTCTGCCTTACCACGGGAAAATGCACCGGATGCCATGTATCCTTTCATAATCTGTATGCCATCTTTATCCTTAAACTTAATACCTGCAACCTCATCAAATGCTACAACATCCCACATTCCGACAAGACCTACTGTATTGTTAGACATGTTATAAAACAGATTTGCAACAGTTGTCTGTCCTCCGGCAACAAGGATACTGTTTGGTGAAATCTGCTCATATATGTATGATTTACCTGTAGAACGAGGACCTAATTCACACATATTAAAATTATTCTCAACAAGTGGAATCATACGGGCAATCAATAACCATTTTGCTCTGTCAGAAAGCTTGTCCGGCTCCATACCAGTGGAACGAAGCAGAATATCCATCCACTCTTCCTTTGTAAATGCCTTACGACCATTCTTTACCTCATCCATATCCACATGTGGCATCTGAATCGGTGTCAACTTTCTGATACGAATGGGTTGTGTATTCTTCTTATCTTCCTCGATAAACTCATAGTCAAGCTGGAGAATACACCAAATGCCACCACAAAGCAGGCGATCATAATCTTTTACATAATCAGCACTGATAGGGATATTCTTAATTCCCAAATTAGAGAATGTTGCCTCGTATCGATCTTCCTTTGTATTAAGGACTACTGTAATCCTGTCAATTACCGTATAGCTTCCTCTCTCTCGAAGAAGGGACAATATCTTCTGTGCTTCATCCGGGCGGACATAGTTATCACGCAGAATACGCTTCACATTGTCTACTCCCTCATCAATAATCTCTGGATCATCAGAATTACAATACTGACCGAGAAGATATTCCAGTACATATACCGGAACATTTGCTCCTTCTCGGATTGATTTAGTTAAATCCTTGCGGACAATGCGACCATCATAATACTGACGGAGTTTTTGCTTTATGATTTCTCGTCTATCGTCTGTTTCTGATATATTATTATATTCATTAATTTGATCCATCACTATTCTCCTTTGACCTGTAACTATTGATTTTTTCTATTATTGCGTCAACTGGATACAATCTGTCATTTGGATTTTGACAAAAAAGTTCATTAAACACATCATCTAAATATTTATATTCTGGTGCCACTTTTGATATCTTCGTGTAATTACCAGCTCCTACCAATTCACCTGTAAACATCTCTACTAGAATAAGTCCAGCAGCATAAACATCAGCTCTTCCGTCCACATTTTTTGCATTTCCCTTTATTCTCTGCTCTGGTGCTGCATATTGAAAATTTGCCATTCTATCGGATGCCTTTGTTTTCACACTTGCAATAATATCTTCTTCACAAAAATGAGCTATCCCAAAATCCGCTATAACAGCATTATTAGTTTCATCTAAAAATAAAATGTTCTCAGGCTTAATATCTCTATGATAGGCACCCTTCTCATGTGCATACTTAAGACCATACAAAATATTAATAAATATCTCTTCTGCATCACTATGTTGTATGTTCTTTTTAATTCTATCTCTTAATGTTTCTTTTGCTAACGGCATAACATAAAAGATCATATTATTACCTATGGTCCCATGATCATAGATTTCAATAATGTTTTTATTTTGGTTTCTTTCACAAAAATTAATCTCATTACTAAATCTTGCAAGTTTACTCCCCTGTTCCCTCAATACTACTTTAATTGCTATTATTCTATTTCTAGAATCCTCTGCTTTATATACCTTACCATTACCTCCTTGAGCAATAAATTCACTGATTGTATACGTCTCAAACGCAGAATATACTCTATCACCTTTATTCAATTTAATATCATTAACTTTAGAAATCGATTCTAAATCCTGATCTCCTATTCTTGCTAATTTCCCTTGATTCAGCCTATAAGACAAATCAAATTTTTTTAAAAGTTCATTTACCTTAATCGTATATGCATATCGCTGTTCTTTTTTTATCCATCTACTAAATGCAATCTCTACAAACTTTTTAATACTTTCATAATCTACATACATATTAAAACCTGAATATGACTCTCCATATTCAATGTTATATTCCTGCTCCATATCAATATTTAATTCATATGTTCCACCATTCCAGCCACTATTGTAATATATGTATTCATCCTTAATGAAATTTTTATTCAATGCATCTGATCCAAACCAAGCATTAAAACTTTTCCAAAATTTTTGCCAGTTTTCCGGTTCTTCATCATTCAAGTTTCTTAAAAAAAGTATTTTGTTTGTAGTCACATTAATCACTCCTATTAAAATCCAAAATCATCAACAAACGCAATATCAATCATAAACTCATACTGTTGCAAGATATTCTTCTCGTCATTAGCATCCGCCAACACAAGATAATACTTGTCTCCATACTTATATTCTCTTGACTTCAAAGTGAACTTCTCATGGAAAGTTCTCTTCTCCGGTGCATCTTCCCTGCTATTAGCAATCATAAGCACATCAAATGAAATCTTTTCGCCATCTTCCGTAGTAAAGTAAGCCACGATACTTCTTGCTTTCATGGTATCTGTTACTTTCTCTGTCTGGATAAAATCAAAGTATGTGATAAGATTCGTCACCTTACGGGTAACAGATGTCAGAACAACATCCACATAATCGTATGCCACACCTCTGGTATTCGTTGTCAGCTCAATGACAGGAACTATCATCTCCTGCAACGACGAACCACCATGCACATAGTTCTGCCCACCTCCAGCAACCTTGAATATATCTGCTCCAACCGGCGTATCCACATAAAATTTATTTAGATATGGCATTGTTCTTGCCATGATTCCCTGCACATTTACTGCATCTTCCGTAATCAGGAATCTTTTGTTTGTATAAAGACACTTATCCTTTGGATATGTTACCTTATCAAACTCCTGCAATCTGTCTCTCTTATATAAGAAGCCATGATCCGCAGTAATGAAAAACTTCGGCGCAGATACATAACCAGTGAGTTTCTTTACCAACTTATGTATCTCTTCTATTGCTTCCTCACAAGCATTGAATACCTCATTCTCACTTGCAGGCCTGTCTCCTCTTGCATCCACCTGATTGTGATAGATGTACACGATATTCTTGCCCTGAACCAACTCTCTGATTCGTGCTTGATTAGCATTTGCCACTTCATCAAATGACAAAGCCACATTATTTTCATTATATGATTTCAGAATCTTATCTCTCTGCTCCATACTCACACATGCCCGTCCATCAACAGTCACATTCAAGTTGCCATCCACCTGCATCTCTTTGTGTGGAAGCAGACTTGCCATTCCAACTGACGTAACAGAAGGCAAGCAGCTAAGCATACACTCCATCTTCGGTGTACACTTCTCATCCAATTCCAATCTACCGAAAAGTTCTTTTGCACACTCATACCGAAAAGCATCTGAAATAATAACAATGACTCTCTGCTTTCCATCATAGCCTCTAAGATAATGCTCGTAGAAATCTTCCTGCTTAGGCATATCTGTAACATTCATTGCTTCATTCGTGAAATTCTCATTCCACTTAGGTGTTATCTTCTGCAAATATGTATTCGCATAAATATTCTCTACTCTCTGTCTTACATCAGAGAATTTACTGTTATCTTCAATCTGGTCATATGCATAATAAAACCATCTATAATATGAATCTATCAGGTATGACTCTTGCTGATAATTTGTAACCAATGTCTTAATATCACTTGAAAATTCCATAAGTGATACAGACTTCATCATCAAGTACGCATACTTGATAGTCGTATATTCATTCTTGTTTCTTTCGCTATAATGATATGCCTTAGACATTCTCTGGTCAGCTACCTGAGCAAGATTAAGTCCATCAATCTGCGCATCTAAAATCTCATCATTTAACTGTGCCAATGCCCAGTCAATAATAATGTCATCTAACCTGGCAAACGCATCACAAGCAAATATGTCAGAGAGCTGTAGAGAGCTGTCTTTTTTCTTCTCTACATCTTTCTTTAATCCATCCTGTACTCTTGTCACAAAACGCAATGACTTATCTATTCTTTCTACCAATTTGTCATAAGCATCCTGATAATTCACATTGTCCATGATGTTACGAATAAAGACCACAACATCATTACGCTTCTTAAGAATATAAGTCCTCATTGCTTCCGGAACTGTAGCCTTTAATGTGGATGACGCATAAGTTAATATCATGCAAGCAGACAAATCATCTATGTTTGGCTTTTCTGCCTTATATCCAAAGAATTTTTCGCAAAGTTCCCAGAACTTGTCTGTCAATCCATTATCATCCAATGCTTTGCAATACTTCTCATTGTCACCAAACATCATCTGCTTAACTACTTCCTCAAAATTTGGAGTCTTCACATCCGTGAGTACAGAAATCAAACCAATATCAATTGTCTGAGCATTGTAATGGTCAATTCCAAGTTCCTTGAACTTCTCAATACGATGCTTATTCTTCCAGAAATTGCCGTACTGTGATAAATGCTCCTTAAAGCGATTATCAATGCCAATCTCCTGTGACATCTGTGATACTCTGTCTGTATAATAAGGTGTTGAGTAATAATACATGTCTGCAAGCGGATTCTCTGCATCACTTGGCTTTGCAAAGGCTGCATAGACAAGATATTTACTCTCTTTATCCTCTTCGTTTAATAAATACTTTGAATAGAGCCAGTTTGTGCCATCAAGAATATGTAGCTTTGCATCACCAAGCTGCAATTCCGATACCTCATCCTCATATTCACCTTTATCATCAAACCAGAATATGATTCTTGTCTCTGACTTGGCAAATTCTGTATTTAATTGATCCTGTATGTTCTGTAAATCCATATTTCACCTTCTAATCTATTTGTGCAAATGGTCTGCACAAATCACATTTATTTAATCAGTATGATAAATAGTATCCAATAAGTGGTCACTAATGGATACTTATCGGATACTACTGGATACTTATTGAATACTTTGTATCCAGTAAATAGCTGCCAGCATCCATTAAATAACCAATTGTATCTATTAAATCGTTTCTTTTTACTTGTTATCATTAAATATATATTTCGTACTAGGTCCACTTCCTGTTTTTCTCAAAATATCATTCTGAATCATCTTATCTAGCAACTTACGTGCACCTGCTCGTGTTTTATATTCACACAATTCCATTGCCTGTTGCGTTGAAATGCTGTCATGGCTTTTAAGATAATATATTACTCTTTGCTCTTTATTCAGATTGCGTATTTCATCTGCTCCTGTTGAGTCTGCTTGTATGTTTGCCTGTAAGTTCGCAGCTCCCGGAATATATACCACTTGTCCAACTTCAAGCTTTAATGTTACTCTGTCATTACGCTCAGAGAAATCAAATTCCGGTTTCTTCCAGTTTTGTTCTGCCCATGCAGTCATAATCTTATCGACACCACTTCCGGCACGCTCACCGACATTTACAAAACCAAACATCTTTAAGATATTCGGATTTCTTGGATCACTATTACCACCCGCATAAAATTCCTCTTTTGTTACTCTAATAGTACCAGGATTAGAAATACTAAGTTCCTTGCCCTTCTTTACAACAAGTATTCCTCGTCTGCCATAATAATTTGCATGTGCCAGCGCATTTGCCAATGCTTCTTCCAATGCATCATGCACATCCACTCTGTCTACCCGATATCCATTTCGCCTATTTGCAAACGGAACTGCTACATCATCGTCCATTCTAGTACGCACCTTGCAGAAAAAGTCATATATATTACCGCTCCAATCACCTTCGTTAGAATGTGTCCGGAATAACCAGCGCACTGCTTTATCATCGCATTCCTCACGATAATCAAGAAAATAATTCGGAAACACCTCAGTAATGTGATAAGCTTCTCCAAAGAATAGAAGTCCTGCTATCGTTGGAGATAATGTGCCATTCTTATTCTTTGCTACTGCCCTTAATTTCATAAGGAACTCATCATTTTCCAAAGCATTCCACGGATGTCCACTGTGAAGCTGTTCAAAAATGATTCTGTAGCCTTTTATCGTATCCTGATTCAACACGTCTAACCCGAACTCTTCCAACACTTCCACATCACCAGATACATCTCTTTGGTCTGCAAACATTGCACGGACTGCCTCTTCAGTACAAAGGAAATCACCCTCATAATCTCTTTTATAAGTGCCCTTCATTGGATCTGTTCCAATATATACTGGCTTATCATGTCTGTCTGCCGCTGGGACATCAATTCTGAGTATTTCCTTATCTCCGATTGTCATAGGTCTGACATGATGATTCAGCAAAATATTCTTTGATACCTTATTCCTGTCATTCAATGTACTCCAGAAATCTTTCTGATATTTAACAATCTGCTTATCTGTCAGTCCCTCAACTGTAAAAGAATCTCTGTGTTCACGAATTCCAAGCAGAATCGTACCACCATTTGTATTTGCAAAAGAAGAGTAAGTCTCCCATATGCTCTCTGGAAGTCCGCCAGTTGCTAATTTGCATTCTCGTTCATGGTCTTCTTTAATGTTTAATTCTTCTAGAATCTCTTCCTTCAATCGCCTAACCTCCTGCTTATATCTTTATCAGTTCAATTTCCTTCAAAATTTCACCCTGCCATTCTTTATCAGTTACAGTATTTCTATATGCTTTTTCATACCAGAATTTACAGCTATTATTGTCTTCATCTTTAAGCTCATTCATTTCAGGAACTTTTTACTCAGTTTCAATATAATATAATAACGACTCAAGATTCCTATCTATATTTCTAAAATTAAAATCATTGATTTTACCTATCCATAAATTAGGCTGCAGTTCTACACTCCTCGTGCCCGGCAAATCGTCATACCATGCATAGTCTTCCTTTTCTACAACATTTCGTGAATTAACAAAATTGATTATAACTGTACGAACAATTCTATAAACTTGTATTTTTGCAAATAATTCCTATTTAGCCAAGTAGTTTATTCATATCAATTTTCATTCCTGCAGCATTAAGTTCCTTTAACATTTCGAATTCCCAGTTGTCTTTTGTTGTATATACCATCCCTGATAAATCCCCTGGAATTTCAAGATTTTCTTCTGCAATCATAATTACATTCTCTCTACCTAAATATCCCATAAAATAGCCCGCTTCGAAAACGACATTCTGCCTAGCCCTATATTTTTCGTTTCCTTTTTCTTCCTTGTCCACTCCAATATCATCTTGTGTAAATAATGCAATTGCCATATGTACATCTGAATATGCTTCTATTTTTTCAATTATCGTTTTTCCTCTATTAGCTTGCTCGCTAAGGATTATTGCTTCAATACCTTGTTGTTCTAATCTCCTAGCGACCTTCTCTTTTAGTTCACCATCATGACCATGAACAATAAACACCTTGTTATTTACTGAAATGTGATTTTTCACATTGGTATCTGTGCTTACATCCTCAAAATCACCAATATATCTTTCAAATTCTTTCTTTGTAGTCTCCAAATCTCGCACATATGGTTCATGAAAATCAGTATTTCCAACAATTACCATTGGGGAAAATGGTCGGTTATTAAAATTTTTAAGTTGAATACTTTTTTCACCATAAAGACCAGAAAGACATAATTGTACATCTGTTCTCCATGCTTTAAAATCACTATCACTAGAACTTTTTTTATTTTTTAATTCATCAATCTCATTGTATAATTTTATTAATTTGTCTTGTAAATTCATAACAACAGTACTCCTTTTACATTATATTTTTGCCAAAAGATCAATCTTTAATGCTTTCTTACCTTCCTGTGACACTTCCACACCTTGGAACTTCGCATAATTTACCTTTACTCCATCATCCAAGTCAATCTCAATTCTCTGATTGGCTACATGGGCAATGGCTTCATCATATATCTTCATCTCTGCAAGCTGTTTAGTGTACTTTGTTACCGCCTTTGTAGCTTTTGTTTTTTCTGATGAAGATGTTGCATTATCAATCGTATATTGAGCGCTCTGCATTGCAGTCTCCACATACTTCTGTGCCTTGTGCAGATATTCTGTTCTTACTTTACCGACTGTGTCAGCATCATAACGATGCATGTAAATAAGTGCCTTAAAGCCATTCTGCTTGCCACTATCGAACAGCCAGTAAATAGGACGCTTACCGGAACCTGTAACAGAATACGCATTACAATGATCCTTGAAGAAGTCATTTAAGAAATAATTTCTGATTACTTCCCTGCTTGTATTGCCCTTATTGCCAAGTGCTTTGGCTACGAAATCAAGATTTTTCTCCAGTGCTCCCTTCCCATACACCGTTTTTATAAAATCTTCAAACAGTCCAACAATATCATCTGTAAAATATTCTTCATCTGTAATTGGAATAATATTATCAAAATCTGGCATATAATGATTTTTTGTATAAAAATCAGATACATCCGGTCTTCCTTCTGCTCTCCATGCAGCATCCTTATACTTGCTATAATCCCATATGCCACCTGCATACATCAATCCATCTTGGTAAATAGAATAACGTCCAAACATACAACCAACAGCATAAGAAATCAGACTCTTTATATCACGCTGTAAATCTGCTTTGCGAACTGTGACATCTTTATCTTCTACCTCTGGTGTCAATTCATCCTGCAAACCATAAATATCAATAAAAATTCGGTTCAGTTCTTCTTCATTAGCTTTAAGCAAATTAAAACGCTCATTGCATTCATTCTCCCAGCAGATATAGCATTCTGCTAAATCAATATCTGTTGTATCATCAAAAAGTAATCTATTCTGTGAAATAACAGATATTAAAGGGTGACGTTTAAAATCCCATGAGATTTCAAATGAATCCCAATCAATATTACTTTCATTAATACATTTTTTTACTTTATTAACAACTTCATCCTTGTGATTTGATTCAATAATTGGTAACTTCCTAAGATAACCAGATTCAAATCCCATTGATGGTGAAAGTATATTTAAAAGTGACATAGCCACTTTTGAATTCATAAATCCAAGTAGATAATATTTTGTTGCCTCATTATCACAAAACATTCCGTAGCCACTATTAGAATATAAAAAACCAACTGGGCAAAATCTGAAAGTTGTCTTTTGCGTTCCAATTACTGTCCATGTTAATGCAGATTGAAATATATAATCTAAATTATAGTTATGTGACCGTATTCGTCCTGTTTTCTCATCTTTAAAGTTCTGTATTTCAAATCCATCGTTTTCCCAATTTACAACTGTATCATTATTTCCATACCATTTTCTTTGTTCTCCACCTTTTGCAAATGGAAACCATTTTTTCCCACTTGCAATTGCATTTTCTCTTGATAAAAGATTTAGCCCCAATTTTTCTATATTTATTTCAAACCAAAGGCGCACAAATCTATCATTATTTGCTGTTGCCATTCCAACACGGGGTTCTGATATTTCACCAACGAGCTTTGCCGTTTTAAAGGCGGTCAAAACAATATCCGATGCCCAATATGAAGTATATGGAGTTCCTTTAATCTCACCTAATTGTATATTTGTCTTATAAAATCTACAATTTCTAGATAAAAACAATGTTGCTTTTGCATCTTCATTTTTTCCACTCACAAGTTGAATAAAAGTACTTTTATATTTTGCTTCATTTTCATTACAAAACACAAAACTAGACGTTTGTACAACTTCACCATTTATCTCATCAAAGGCATGAGATCCTAAATGCACAAGGTTAATCAATTTTTTATGCAATAATTTTTCTCTAAGTTTCTCATAACTAGACAAAAACATCCATGCATGCTGTGTTATCATCGCCTGATACCCATTTTTCTTTAGCATTTCTCCACAACGCTCAATGAACACTGCAAATAAATCTGCCTTGCTATCCGGATAATTTTTCTTCACAAAATTATTAACCTTTGCACTAAGATTGCTTGTTCCAGCATATGGTGGGTTCGTAGCAACTATTTCATACTTCTGTGCCATCACCTTGCCAATTCTAATCAATTGTTTCAACTGCTCTGCTGTCTCATCCAGTCCATACGTATCAAAAGAAATCTGGCTTTCTGTATCTGTATTCTCTACAAATTTCTCTAACAGCTTCCAATCATAGTCTTCCACATTAAGCAAAGAACCATATTCTTTTGCATCATTCAATGTATTAAGAAATCCTTCCAACTGCATTAACGCTGTTTTTTTCTCTTCTTCTGTCAGTCCTGCGCCAAAGTATTTAAGCTGACTGCGATTAATGCCATTACTCTCCTGCACCGCATATACATTCGGTCCTATACCTCTGGTCAGGATTCTTCTATCATACTGTCTTGCTTTCATCAACACTGCAAAATAACTCAACTGTGCAGCTCTGTCATCTATATCAAGTCCATAAATATTATTTTGGATAATGCTCTGGGCTGCATCTCTCTGTGACCATCCTGCATTTTCATATATCTGCATAAATACATCAAATGCATACACCAGAATATGTCCGGAGCCCATACATGGATCAATAAGTTTTATATCTTCCGGCTTTAATGTTGCATACTCTGCCTTTATCTTATCAAGTTCCTGCTGTACAGATTCTTCCTGCTCTTCCTCATCCAAATAGTATTTCCATTTGCTCTTCAATTCATCATCCGGATGTCCTTCTACCCACATTCTGCCAAGGCTGTTTTCAACCATGTATCGTACAATCCAATCTGGAGTAAAAAGCTGGGTGACTGCCGGTACTTCTTCTTTTGTAATTTTAGCTTTCTTTGCAAATGCTTTATTTTTAGGCTCTGTATTGTAATACTGATATAACCAGCCGATGATTTCCACCTGTCCTGCTGTCTTACCATCTTCATCAACAGTTGCGATATTAAAATCTTTCTCATCAATACCGTCTACAAGCATACGAATTACATCATCTTCATTCGTAAATGAGATGTTAAGAAGCATTTCTGTATAGTCTTCTGTCTCTTCAAAAAGTCCCGGTAACACTTCATGAAGCAGATTACACTGCTTGATAAAGAGCATTCTGAATAAATCATCAAGCCTGTTATTCATCTTGGCATCAATGATTTCTTCTCTCTCTTTATCTGTAAGATTCCAATCAATATCAGGTGCCATTGTTACCACATCAGGCTCATTCTTTCCCTCTTTTTCAGAAGAAAGCACACGAACTCTTACAGGATACATATAATCGTTCACTTCCATAAAACGAATAGCACAGATTCTGTTAAACCATGTATATGCCACTTCTTCCACCACCGCTTCAAAGCCTCTTGCATGAATCTGGTCTACCAGTTTTCCTCTCTGCTCACACTGTTTTTTGTTAAGTGTTACCTCTGTTCCTGCTACTGTCTTGTATACCTCAAAATCTGCTCCTTTTGTGATTGTTTCACTGCAATTATCCGGTGTAATTCCAAGCATACCAGCTTTATCCGTAACGGATGCTATCAGCTTATTTCTTGCATCTATTGCAAATTTCTTAATTGCATTTTTGTTCATGAGCTATATCCTCCAATCAAGCTTATCAGCTCAATGTAATGATTGTGTCTTCTTCCAGTTCATCCATCAGTTTCTGCTTCATCTCGGAAAGGAACTTATCAATATCCTGCTCGGTCTCAATCGAATATGTTCTAGCCCCTGCTACATTACTGATGGAAACATTCTTACGTCTCTTTGTCTTTACTTTAGTCGGTGCTGGTGTAGGACTAACCGGCTCTTTACCCGGTACTACCGGTGCAACAGGTGGTTCCGGTGCAGGCTGATGTGCCCTCTCATATTCATCAATCTCATCCAGACACTTAATTTTCAAAGTATCACTTTCCAGCTTGATATTCTTAATTGCAGCTATATCATTTGATTTTTTCAGCTTATCCCAGATTTCTTCAAACCTCTGATTAATACGCGGACGAAGTACCTCAGCAAATGGCTTGGTATCCAATACCTCTTTCACTTTAAGGAAGTCATCATGTACTAATGGATCCATGATGGCTGCTTCCTTTTCAAGCAATCCCTTATGAAGGTCTTCAAACCTCTTGTTCAATTCCGGCAATCTCTGAATCTTACCGAAAGGCTTGCTGTCCTCCACGATAGTCTCTATCTCTTCAACTACTTTTAACAGCTCTTGGTCACTTACATATGTCTTGCTGTTTCCAAAATATACAAGGTTCTTCACTGCCGCTTCAAAAATTTTTCTCTGATCTCCCTTAAAGAAGTCAAATACGGGTGCAGTATCCTCTGCATCATCTAACAGGTCATCTTTCTTCTTATCTACTGTCTTGAAGAACTCTGTAGGCTCATTGATATCAAGAATTTCTGCAAGTCTCTTTCTTGCCTCTTCCATCAGTCTCTTACAAGGATATTGCGGATTGATTCGGTACTCTACAAGGATGTCATCATATACTTTGACTATATCCTTGGCTCTGTTCTTGAAGCTGCTCATGATTTTGTCATCATCATCACTGGATACAGTAAATCCGAAGTAATCCTTCATAACTTCTTTTGCAGAACGAATCTGTCCGTCCGTTGCTCTTTCTCTGATGTCTACCAAGAGTTTCTCTACATATTCACGCTTTGTAATATATCTAACTAATTCATCCGGATTCGTTGAAAGTAATGACAAGCTCTGACTGTTAAGAGTAAGAGACACTCTTCCCAGCTTGAACAACATTGCAACAAGCCACTGCACATCCTTTGGATCAAATCCATACGGTGCTGCACCAAACTTATCCTGTAATGACTTAAGGGATGTCTTCATATGTCTGGCATTATTTAATCCGATTACCTGTACCACTTCCTCTAATGCAAGCTTATTCGGTGTGGTATCACTTGTGCCAAGGAAACTCATCTGACCATCGCTATGCTTAAAGATAGCACTGATATCTGAAAGCTCAGGTGCTGTCTCCATATATGTAAGCTTATTGTATTTCATTGCTACGAGCTTACCAAGTGCTTCATTGATTCTTGTTGCCGGCTCCTTAGCTGAAATAGTTGCCTTATCACCATTTACATAGATATCAGCATTCTTTAATGCATCCTCAATAAAGATTCGGATTCTGTCTTTCTTCTCAATACGCTCATCCTCTTTTGCCCTGCGGATACTGTCAAAGCTGCCTCTAGCACTGGGCGCATTTTTATTAAGGAATTTATATATCTTGATGGATTCTGTAATCTCATCAAGGAATGTACTATCATTGGGCAGCTTCACAATCACACTGTTTTCCTGTGTTGAGAGAAGACGAAGTGCAGAGTCTGCATAATCTCCGCCATAAGATGTAATTACTGTCACTCCGATATCGTTAGACTGATTGCCCTTGAAGAATCGGTCATCTACTTTCTGATTAAATGCAAACAGATATCTGTTGCTGTATCTGTATTTCTTCTCTGTATAAATTTCCTCAAAGATAACTGTCGAAGCCTCTCCGATGATTTCTCCCATCTCTACTGACTCGTTATTAATGGCATTATTGATTTCCTGCTCCTCATTTGTCAGGAAAATGTATATTTCACCATTTTTCTGTACAAGTGTCTCTTTGATCAGTTTCTTTAATGCCTCTTCAATCTTAGAACGGACTTCAATTCTGTCATCATCAATGTTTGAAATCATAAGCGTAGTAAGGTTGTCCACATTCGCCTTGATTTCCTTGACATATTTAATCATAAAGAGAACTTTCAAAAGCTCTACATCGAATTCATCCAGCTTATTATTATTCTCTGCATCTGAGATTACCTGACTGTGCTGGTGGTCAATAAATTTATGTAATGGATCATAGAAGAAGCTAAACGGAACCAATACCCCATCCTCTTTATCCATTACTCTGATTGCTGACTCCTGAAACAGTGCAAGCATAGAACGTGACTGATCAGACAGATGCTTTCCACTTGCACCATGTGTTCTGACAGCAGTAAGTACCTGTCCCAAAAGATTGAACTGATATGGTATGAACGGATAGCAGTCTGCAAAATCTGCCTTATCTGCATACAGCTTCTTATCTGCTGTATCCGCTGTAAATGTAATAAGATTCTTAATAATAGATTCTTTCTGCTCATAGAGCAGTCTGAGTATCTGTGTTGCTGTCTCGTTCTTTGCAAGCACACGCTTACGGATTACTTCGTCAACATTGGATGCTGAAAGAGAAAGTCTCGTATCAAAACGTCCCTGAATCTTAGAGAAGTCATTTCCCTTTGTTTTTGTAATAGAATCAATATCCTCCTGGCTTGTTACGATAACCCATGCCTTACCTTTGCAGGCTGTTCCAAGGTCTTCCACGATTGTCTGGAGGTTGAGCATAAGCTGTGTGTCATCTGCAATATACTGACCGATCTCATCAACTAAGAAGATAACATGATGATTTGGTCCTTTCTTCGCACAATACTCCTGCACAAGTGATACAAACTTCTCGATACTGAGGTCATAGTTACCCTTTGCATTCTTGCACCAGTTACGGGCTGCCTCCTCACTCATGAAATTCATCTCGACTAATGTCTTTACTACTTTATCCTGAATAACTGCAAATGCCTGTCTCTTTTTCTCCCAAGGTGCACCTGCATTTGCCTCGAACTTCTCTTTGAACTCTTCAAATCTGCCCTCGTTATCCAACTGACGTTCAAATTCTGCAAGATAAGGAATGGAACCACAATATCCCTGCATCTCATTGAACACCTTCATAAACACTTCAACGATAGCCTCCTTGCCGGAGCCTACCTTTGCAGAACCTTTTGAATCAATATTGAAAAGCATGACATCTGACTCAATTGTTCCAGCCTTTGTCATCTCTGCAATAAGCATCGGATCTTCTATCTTTTTACCATCTGTAAAATACTCAATAGCTCTTTTACCCTCTACTGTGCTGTTTTTTAATAAATAAGACAGTATTTTTAAGAAGTGAGATTTACCACTTCCAAAGAATCCGGAAATCCAGACACCCATCTTATCTGTATATCCATCTACACCCTTTTCATAATTGTTGAAGAAATCTCTGAAATGCTTCAGAAGTTCCTTGGTCACTACATATTCATCTAATTCCTGATATACATTTTCTTCATCCGACTGACCTACTTTAATAACGCCCTTGATATCTCGATCAATCTTCTTCTCAAACATATTCTTTATCTGCATCGTTTTCCTCCCCTACACTAAACGGAACGCTCTGTAATAATTGCGTGAGTCCATAGTCCCAAATAGCTTTAAATCCTGTCCACTATATTCTCCCGGATAAAAAAGCACAACTGGCACAGTGTCAAGCACCTGATGTAAATTATTCAATATATTATGGCTGGCTATAATAGGATGGCACTTGCCTACTCCGGTAAGAAATACCACACTGTCTGTCAAATCTTCCTGCAATATTCTTGATATGATTAGATTCAGCTCATTTGTCTCATCCAGTCCCAAAGTCTCTACAAGGCTGTCTGCCATCTCAAAAAATCCATTCTCTTTTTCTAAATCAAAGAATGCGTCCAGATACCCTTCCTCCTGCAATATCTCAATCATCAAATGAAACAGATCAAACTCAACTATTCTGAAATCCTTGTTTCCATTGTTTATTCTATCTTTAAGATACGCTATATGATTTCTCACATACAGCTCCTCTCTTGGATCATAATCGAATATATAATATCCGACTTCATTTCCAAGTCCTTTATTCTCTCTAAACGACTTTTCTGATATTATGTCTTCTATCTGGTTCAGTCTATCATCCAAACTTAACTTTGCCATATTCAGGCTCCTTTCACAGCTTTCAAGTATTCTCCCAGTCCATTTGCAATCAACAATTCCTCTGTGCGATAGTCAATGTGAATTGGCTTGATTATTCTTGGTTTTACACTACTTTCAAGCAATCCCGCTTCAAACATCATTCTTGCGAAGCACTGTTTTAATTTGCGTACAGCTGTGTCCGTCCATCCTGCCACAACATCACTCTGCAATGCTTTATCAGAAAAGAATACATTCAAATCCCTATCTGTGATTTCTTTTTCACCAAGCCTGATTTTTTCAACATATACTTCATGAAGAAATTCAAAAAATAGCCGGCTATCCATGAGAATTGCAATTAAGTTTAAAATCTTTGCTGTCTCCACATCACAAGTGGTAAAAGTCTGAAGCACTGCTTCCGGTAAAGTAGCTACTCTACGATAAGTACCATTCAATACCTCATGAGCTCGATATTCTGCTTTTACCTGATAGATATTCTCTTTCCAGGCTATCTTGCGGATATCCGCCTTACTATATCCATCCAGGATATATCCTGCGGTCTTTCTGGACTCCTGTAACCAGAATAATTTTGATGTAAGTCCTGCGCTATATACTAACTCTGCCATTTTGAACTCTCCAATACGGTTATTTATCTTTGTCTTTTATAAATTTGCAAATATTGCCTTGTGAAACGTTCTCTTGTTTCTTTGCCGGCTTGTTCTGATATACCCCCGGCTATTCTAAAAATCATAATCATCTGGATCCAGTCCTGCATCCTCCAGAGCTTCCCGTCTCTCATCCTCGTCCATATCTTCCAACTCATCCATATCAAGTCCAGCTACTGCAAGATCAAACTCCAGATCATCCTCTTCCTCTGAATCATCATCCACTTCGTCATGATCTCCGAACACAACATCATCCATAACCGAATACTCATACGCATTCAGCTTTCCGTCACCATCGAAATCAAAATCTTCATCATATAATCTTCCATCTGAACCTAACATACGCATCATCCTCCCATTCATTTATTTGCTAATTCACTTAATTGCTAAACTATCATTTACTCTTCCATTCCTAATATAAGAGATATTTAGATAGTACCCTTACCAATCCCCTTCATCGCCATCTTCCATATCATCTTCGATAGCATCATCCACGCCAGTTGCATAATCGTCATCCCGGTCATACCGGTCCTGATCATAATCACCATCCATGTAGACATCATCGTAACCACTATCATAAGAATCATACGAATGGCTGCTATTATACTTACTGTTCGAACTGCTTGGCTTGTAGCTACTAGATGACGAACTAGAATTAGAACTGCTGCTCGAACTATTTGACAAAGAACCGCTGCTTGTCATACTGCTCGATGTAGAATGGCTGTACGAACTGCCTGTTCCATATGTTGCTTTTCTCCGCTTTGCATACGTATCATGCTGATAGCAATAGTCACCCTTGTGTGTGACTGTCCTGTTGCATCCGGCAAATGCACACGTTGCATCATCTTTTCCGTTACTTTCCAAAGCATAGCAGATTCCAAGTATCGCTATCATACCGATTATCAACAGTACTACCTGACCTGTAGTTAAATGCCTGTACTTCATAATGATTACCTCCGCGAATCTTACGACTCAATGCTTTTTGTTTCCGTTTCTTTGTATCTCCATCCTATACAAAGCAACTATCATAAATCAGTACTTGCACTATGAACATTCAAGTTTTTTCGACAAAAAATATAGTTTTATTTTACACCAAAACAACAAAAAGTGGTAGCCCTATGTTCAGAACTAGAGCCACCACTCTTTTAGGTATTATCTTCCCTCTGCACAGAATTCTCCCATTCTTTTTAATAAATTTCCTCACCAATCCCCTTCATCGCCACCCAATCCAACTTCTTCCTCTTAAGCCAACCGGGCAAAATTTATTGCATATATTTC
>ERZ791812.385-NODE-385-length-25011-cov-139.099615_pt1 | contig 25011 bp, 17 predicted proteins | sample MGYA00510303_ERZ791812 | MGnify/ENA primary metagenome ERZ791812 (study PRJEB30046, sample SAMN00791985) | human gut metagenome | study: EMG produced TPA metagenomics assembly of the A metagenome-wide association study of gut microbiota in type 2... | reverse complement strand
ACTCGCTTGCTTTATGCCGATTTGGCAACTTTGTGCAAATCTGCTCATTCCCAACCGTTTATGTTACAACCTCTCTTATTCGCTTTCGGGTGCTTTAGAGCTTTATGTTAAAAAACCTAACTCGCCGTTTTGCGCCCCGCAACTCATACTTTTTCAGAAGAGAAAACATAGAGTTGAGCACTTAAATACTTTATCCACAACAAATAACAAGATACAAAAAGCCATAAGAAATCTTCCTCAGTTCCTCAGTTCCTCAGTTTTTCTCTGACCCTTCACTTTTATCTTAATTTAGAAGCTTATTATATATATATATAATAAAATATAATTACTTACAATTTGTAAGTATCAAGTATACCTCTAGAACAAAACTGAGGAACTGAGGAACTGAGGAACTGAGGGACTGAGCTGATTTACTGATAATGATTTTATCATGCTGGTTGTTGGGGGAGGGCGATAGCGACTTCTATCGTTTGAATCTGCGTATAACTTAAACTGAAATTATATTTAAACTTGCTTTCTATTACTAATTGTGTTAAATTCGTGTTAATATTAAGCTTGGCTTGCGTATGTATTAATATTTTTTATATATTTGCATCTCGAAAAAGGGAGGAGAATAGAATTAACCGGCCTTAGATACTGAAAAACGCATCTTTCGGTCATTTTATTAACTTAAATATTCAACAAAAGGAAAAATGATGTAGAATTGGTCCCACACCTCACGATAAGAGGCGATCACCAGCACTCCAGGCTGCTTACGCCCTCATAAATTGTTAGCGCAAACACTCATACTCTGCTATAATGAGGCAAGAAACTTAAAACAACAACAATAATAATACAATATGAAAAAAAACTTAAGTACGCGAATCAAGTGTAGTCTGTCGAGGATAAAGGCACTATATATTTTTATAACAGATGTCTATTTAAGTCTGGACAGTGAGTTTATTGTAAATTATATAGAATCTAAAAACATAGTAATTATGAGTGATAATAGAACAATTGAATTGCACGATAATGCAACGTATATTGAAAATTATGGTGATGGACCTAAGAAGAAGGAAGGAAAGGCGAAGGCAGAAGAGAATTTCCGTCCGCTGCCGGAATCTCTTGCTAATCCTCAGGGGTTAATGGTTCTCTCCAGTTTGGCGATACATGGCTTTCTTGATGAGCATTTCCAGCCTAAGGGACTCTCTGTAGCTAAAACTGCAGTTCTTGCGTCCCAGATTTCTACCAAACTCGGCATACAGAATGTATGGGTGGTGTTTGGCACCTTTTGGAATATTGACAAGGAGAATCTTCGCTCTGCCTTTAATAAAGGGATGGATCAGCAACAGATGTCTGGATTTATCGGAGAAACTGCAAAATCGATAAATATCTGTTAGCTAGTCTGTTATATAACGTGAATGACGTTTCATAAATTAATTCGTACCTGGTACGCGTACCAGGTACGTACCAGGTAGGTTTCAGCATCTTGTTGTACCTTTGCCCCCGGAATTCAGAACCGATATGGTCTGAGTTTCGGGGGCTTTTGTGTATAGGCACATCAACCGTTGTGGGAGCGCCCAACTGTTTTAAAAAGGAATTTATAAGATGAAAGCAATGAAACCTTTTTATTTTGCTCATCCGCAGTACGGAAAACTGAGGGTGGTGGTGATTGGAGGCAAAATCTATTACTGCCTGATGGACGTGAAAAACGTCTTTAAGAAGTCGGTACAGAAACTCTACGAGACGATTGCTGACTCGGAGGGGGAACTGAAAAATCTGAACATCGTGATGATGAAGAATATGAAAATCAAGTATAACCTCTTCTTCGAGAACCAGGAAATGGGGAAGGAAGAAGCGGAGGCTGAGAACGTGAATGCGGATATCAACTTCTGCGATGAACAGCTGGTGAAGGACCTCGTAGACAAGGATGTTGCTGCCGAGAAGATTGCGGCAAAATGGGTAATAGGCTTCGTCAAGAGCAGACTGAATGATGCTGAGAATGCTTCGCTCTTCGAGGCGAACGGGGTTCAGGAGATTTCGGATAACTCGCTGATTCTGCCTATCAATGTAAGTTATGGTAGCGGGTATATCATGATTAACAGCGAAATGTTCGATTAATTGAAAAATATGGAGGTAAAATGGAGATAGTACATGTAGTGGCAATTAATCCTTATCGTAAGGGAAATAAGGGAAAAGTTTTTTCTTACAATATCGATACTTATGATAAGGTGATTGAATCGGCTGCCGTTAAGAAGATGATTCAGCAGATTCGGGGTGAATTGCCGATTGACGGAGTGGATTTGAACGATGCGCAGGCGGTGAAGAAGGCGCAGGAGAGGCTGAAGAGCGAGCTGCCTTTCTTCTGTCCGCACTACGGCATGTTCAAGAATAATGTGCGCAGACAGGAGAATGCCTTGCCGGAAAGCTTTCTCTTCCAGACGATTATCGATGTGGATGATAAGGAGTATGTGGAGAAGGCGATTGAGAAGGCGCGCGAGCTGAACTGCTCTTCGGGTATCTGGAATGGGAGTTTGCTGCATCTTTGTTATAGCGCTAGAAAGAAACTGCATATCGGGATTAGAATGCCGATTGGGATGACCATCGAGGAGACGCAGAAGGCGTATTGTGAGGCGCTCGGTGTGCCTTATGATGAGAGCTGCATCACACCCGAGAGAATGATTTTCCTGACAGATAAGGACTCGGAAATCTACCGGTCTAAAATGTGGTGCGCGGTGCTGCCGGAGAGCGAGATACAGGCTCGCAGACAAGCGTTCCTTAATCGTGGGCTTACCGTGGACGGCAAGATAGTTAATAGTTTACAGTTTACAGTTAATAGCAATAGTAAAAATAATGAAAACAATAGACTTTCGGGCAATCGTGGCGATTATGCTGCTCCTGCTGGCACTGCTGTTCAGCCTGCCCAATCTGGTAATAGCAATCATGCTGATGATTCTCATCTCGGGAATCCTGGAGGCAATCGTGGCACTGGTGAACTGGGAGAGGCCAGTGAGAAGAATCTGATAGCCTTTGATCTGTTCGTTCAGTCGGCTGGGCTTGAGGGGATGGCGATTGATACCGTCGGGTCTCGGCACTCTTCGCTGCTCGCTATCATGAGCGCAGGCGCTTCGAGGGTGATGAGCGAGGAGGAACTGATGAAGGTGGTGAGGACGAAAATGCCAAGCTACTATCAGGAGGATGACTGCCATCAGCTGATACATGATTTCTATGCGAAATATGCTGACAGCTGCAAGCCGATGTCGAGAGACGTTATCCGCATCAATGCCACCGCAGAACAGGCCAGCCGGCAAGTTAATAGTTTACAGTTAAAAGTTGAAAGGGCTGAGCAAGTTAATAGTTTACAGTTAACAGTTAATAGTACCGAGGAGGATTATCCGGAACCGCCGGAGATGCCGGAGAAACTGCCGAAGCTGGTGGAACTGCTGATATCTCGGACACCGGAGATTTATAAGCCGGCTGTGGCGCACGCTATCTTCCCACCGCTCGCTACGCATCTCTGGCAGACGAGCTTCCGGTATATTGATAATGTAGTGCATGAGGCTACGCTTTCTACTTGCTTGCTGGCTGGTACGGGCGCAGGTAAATCGTCTGTGGATAAGCCGATTAGGTATATCATGGAGGATATCAGAAAGCGGGATGCGGAGAATCTGAAACGTGAGAAGGAATGGAAGGAGGAAGTGACGCGCAAGGGTGCCAACAAGGATAAGCGCAAACGACCGGATAATCTCGTTATCCAGGAGATTGATGCTGATATGACCAGTCCGGCATTCGTGATGCGAACCGCTGAGGCGCAGGGAAGATTCCTCTATACTTCGCTTAACGAGCTGGACCAGTTTGATGCTCTCCGGGGTAGCGGCAACCAGCAGTTCCGCATCATGTGCCTCGCCTTTGATCCATTCAACCTCTTTGGCCAACAGCGCGTTGGCGTTCAAAGTGTGACAGAAAGGGTAACGATAAGGTTCAACTGGAATGCATCTACCACTATCCAGAAAGGTCAGCGTTACTTCTCAAAAGTTTTGACAGACGGTCCGATAAGCCGTATCAATTTCTGTACCATTCCGGAGCGTGAAATCGGTGACGAAATGCCTGTTTATGGCGATTACGATGATGCTTACCGTGAGGCGCTGAAGCCTTATATCGAGAATCTGAACAACGCCAGGGGACTGATTGACTGTCCTGAGGCATTCCAGCTTGCCCTCAAGCTAAAGGATGAGAATGCGGAGTTTTCCCGATTGTCGCAGGACAGGGTTTACGAGAATCTTTCTTTCCGTGCCAACGTCATCGCCTACCTGAAGGCGTGTGTGCTGTATGTGGCGAACGGTTGCAAATGGGAGCCGGAGATTGACGAGTTCATCCGCTGGAGCGAGCGTTACGACCTCTACTGTAAGATGCGTTTCTTCGGTGATGCCATCAAGAGGGCGAATGATACAGGCGAGAAGTCGAGCAAGCGAGGACCTTCCAACATGCTGATGCAGTTGCCGGATGAGTTTACTTACCAGCAGGTGATAGATTTGCGTGTAGCAAACGGGATGAGTCAGAAAGGTACTTCCAAGATGTTGGGAAACTGGAAGGATCGCCATTACATCAGGGCTAAGGAGAACGACTCAGTTCCTCAATTCCTCAGTTCCTCAGTTTTTATTAAACTTAAATTCCGAAAGGAGAATTCATAGCGTATGGAAATAGTAGTAAAAAGAATAGCAAAAAAGAAGACTTATACGATAGGTCATCTTTATATCCTGAGCGATAAGGACGTGAAGCGTACTTGGCGTTCGGGTGTGAAAATTGGCGACAAGCGTATCTTTGAGCACAGCTTCGATAAGGCGAAGTTGGACAAGGAACATTACTTCTGTGATACCCTGGAGCCTACGTGGAGAAACCTCCTGGGTGTCGAACTGAAACCGGAAGAGGAGGATGGACGGTACAGTAGGGTTTCGGGTAAGAAAGCTCGCAAGATACCGGGTCATACAGCGATTCCGGAGGGTTCGTATCCTGTAGTTATCTCGAAATCGCCAAGGTTTAAGAAGTGGCTTCCGCTGGTGCAGGGTGTTCCTGATTTTGAGGGCATCCGCATTCATGCCGGTAATTATCCCGATGATACGCAGGGCTGCATTCTGGTAGGTGAAAATAAATTACAGGGTGCCGTCTTTAATTCCCGCATTTGGCTGCACAGGCTCATGAATGCCATTACCGCAGCAAGAGAACGAGAGGAGAGCGTTTGGATTACGATCATTTAATGTTGAATGTTGAGTGTTGAATGTTAAGTGTTGAATGTTGAATTTTTAGTGATTAATTTTTAAAAACAAATTATTATGGTAAAGTCAGTTAATACAAATAAAGTAGAAATGGATAAGAAGGTAGCAATTGCTGTCGTATTTGAAAACCCTGAATTCGGTAAGATTCGTACCTTGACCGATGAGAACGGAGAACCTTTGTTCTGTGCAAAGGATGTCTGTGATATACTGGGGTACAAGAACCAGCGTGATGCCATTCAACGACATGTCGAAAGGGTTGACGTCGTGAAACGCGACGTCAAGGTATCGGGAAGCCTTCGTAAGGATGGAACCCCATCTAAACGACTACAAAAGATGCTCTATGTCAACGAAAGCGGTTTCTATGCTTTAGTTCTCGGCTCTAAGCTTTCTACTGCCGTGAAGTTCAAAAACTGGGTTACGGCTGATGTGCTGCCACAGATTCGCAAGACGGGCGGTTATATCCCGGTGCAGCCGGGCGAAAGCGATGAGGAGACAATCCGACATGCAGAAAAAATCCTCCGTGCTACGCTCAAGGAGAAGGAGAATCTGCTGAAGAAGCAGCGTCTGCAGATTGAACAGCAGAAGAAACTTATCGGCGAACAGGATACCGAAATCCGCCGCTTGAATGATGTGGTGGATGAGCAGGTGGTTCGCAACGCCAAGAATGGTGAGAACATCATACAGTTGGAGAATCAGGTGGGTAATCTTCTGCCTAAAGCGCTTTACAGCGATAACGTGCTCGATTCCGTTTCTTGCTTCACCACCACGCAGATTGCGAAGGAGCTCGGTATCACTGCCCAGGAGCTGAACCGCTCGCTCTGCGCCCTCCATATCCAGTACTACCAGAGCGGTCAGTATCTCCTCTATGCCGATTACGCCCACATGGGTTTAGCCAAGAGCCGTACCCGCTACAGCGCCTTCCTCGACCCGAAGAGCGATGGCAGACAGGAGAAGATGGGCAGAGCCTACACCCATACCTATCTCGTATGGACCGAACGAGGACGAAAGTTCATCCATGACCTTGCTCAGCGATACTGGGAACTGTGTGAAGTTTATAGTTAATAGTTTATAGCCCCTGGTGTGCTTTGCATCAGGGGCTTTTGGGCTTTCAGTCCGTACTTGAACCACTTGCTAAACTTGTATAATCTTTCAATCAAGTAGTCTTTTATGTAGACAAAGAAACTTTACAACTATGGCGTTTGAAGAGAGAATAGCAGGAAGACTGGCGCACCGGCAGGGGGATACAATCTTGAATATGGTTACCCTGTCGCATTCGTTGGATATCCCTAAGGCGGAGCGGTCCCGAAACTTCTCGGAGACTGACATCATTTCAGCCGAGTGCGGCTTCTCTGCCCGCACCTATCTGTACCGCATTTTCAAGTTAAAGGAAGGTTGTACTCCTACCGAATGGCGGGATAAAATGGCTGAAAATGTAGCCGCAGAGGATAAAAAGCAGGATTAACCATTTTTCGATAAATACCAGGAAAACGCATCGCAAAATGAAAAAATACGTTAAAAAGGGTGTCGCATTCGTAGGAATGCGACACCTTTTTCTTAGGAATGCGACACCTATACAGAGGAATGCGACACCTTTTTTGAAAAAAAAACACTATATTTGCACCATGAAAGAAATATTAGAAACCATGCCAAGGATAGAATTAGCCCTGATCATCATCGGGACGGCGGCACTCATGTTAGGCATCATCTTCGGATATCTTTTTATTTCTGACATCGGTATTCATCATGCTGTTAAACCTCTTGTATTTCCAGGAGTGAGTTTTGGCTCAGATGAATGAACTGGCTTGATGGTGTAGTCTATCCCATCATAGAGGAAAGTACCCTATCCTCTTGAAGAATTTAAGAACAGATAAACGAAATAAAATATTTTACATTATTCATTAATAACAAAACGTGTATGAAACAGAAACAATTACACAAACCGTATCGGCTCGTCACGATGCTGCTGCTCGTGATGGCGATCCTCATGCCTTATGGGGGGGGCATGGGCACAAACGCAGCCTTCGGAAGGAGATGGCAGCAGTGAACATCCGTTCCTCATTAACACAGCTGAGGAACTCAAGTGGTATGCCAGCTATGTGAATGGCGAGAGTGGCGACAACGTGGTGCATAACACGGCGTGTGCCCAACTTATGAACGACATTGACCTTTCTACCGTGTGTGGCGAGGGCAAAGGCAACTGGACGCCGATTGCTAAAGACGGCATTTACGGACGCCTTAGTAGTAATAAATTTGATGGAGTCTTTGACGGAAATGGCCACACGATATCCAATCTTTATATAAATGACGAGAATGGTTCAAAATTAGGGCTTTTTGGATACATATATCCAACCATGCAAAAGACATCTGTCAAAAATTTGAAGATGCGCAATGTTCAAATAGTAGGAAAAGAATATTGTGCCGCAGTGTGTGGTTGTGGTATTGGGGTCACGTTTGAGAATATAGAAGTTATAAGTGGTAGTATTGTTGGTTCCATCTTTATTTATGGCATAAGCGGTTGTGGTGGTAGTGCAAGGAATTGTATAAATCGTGCCAATGTGACGGTCGAAAGAACGTATGCAGCAGGTATTATTAGCAATATCGCTGGCGAGGTGTCCAATTGCAGTAATTATGGTAAAATAACTGCAGGAAATGGTCGGGCTGGGGGCATTGCTGCTGGAAGCAATGGATTTACACAGCTGATAAATTGTGCCAACTATGGTGAAATCCATGTCACCGGAACAGTAAATGGCACTGACTATGCAGTTGGCGGTTTGCTCGGTTATCCATGGAACATTGAAATCAGTAACTGCGCTAATTTCGGAAATATCTACCTTAAAGAACAATCTGATATTGTAGGCGTCATAGTTGGCACAGCTAAACTTAAAAAAGCAAGCGGTATCTTAGCAAATACTGGCAACATTTATGTTAACGGTACGGCTCAGGCCGATGTGCCTGTGCTGCAGACTGGCATTAGTTGGTATAATGACAACGTTGACAACACTGCCAATTGTATCACCCCTACGGCAGAGCAGCTCGCTTCGGGTTGGCTCGCATGGCAGTTGCAACAGAACTGCAGCACGCAAACGTGGGGACAGAACATCAGTACCGAGCCTAAGGACGAACGTCCTGTCATAGGCGGCAGCGTGTTGTATGCAAAGGGATCTTGTACTGCCGACCTTTCGGCTGCAACCAGTTTTAGCAATGACCCGAGTGTTGTGACTCACAACCTTACGCATTACGATGCGGTACCCGCCACTTGCAGTCAAAAGGGTAACCACGAATATTGGTATTGCAGCGATTGCAAAACATACTTTAAGGAGGCGATTTGTGAAAATGCCTACACCGCTGATGCAGATGCCAAAACGGGCGTGTGGATAGAGATGATTCCGCACACCCTACCTATCGATTTCGACGAGAACGGACTGAAATATTGCTCGGTGTGCGGACATGTTGTTGAAGTCGAAGCGCCAACGCTTGTGGCTGATGCGGCATCTAAGTTTAATGGCTACTACGCCCTCAGCAAGGCAGCTCATTTGGTGTGGTTGCACAATCAAGTGCAAGTTTATGACGCAGAGACAAAAACCTATCCATACGAAAGCATCAAGTGCTATCTGGCCAACGGCATCAGTTTGAAAGCTGTTTGTCACCCTGCCGATGCTGCAAACAGCGTGGCAGAGGCAAGCTGGAACCCTATTGGCGACAAAAACCCTTTCAAAGGCATATTTGACGGCAACGGACATACTGTCAGCGACTTGTACATCAACAACTCTGGCAACACCCTCGGGTTGTTCGGACTGGTAGATGGTGCTGAAATAAAGAATGTCATTGTGCAAGGAAACGTGACGGGCTTTTATGAAGAAGGAAATAGTCAATCAGGGCAATATGTGGGCTTGGTATTAGGTATTGGCTCATCAGGCGTAAAACTGGAAAACTGCGAAAGCAGGGGTAGCGTAACGGGATACAAATACGTAGGTGGTATTGTCGGACTGGTGCCATCAAGTGGCGGTACCATTACTATGTGCACCAATCGCGCCACTGTGAAGAACTATTCAGGTCAAAGCGGCAAGTACTTTGGTGGCATAGTAGGAAGCGGGTGTGGACTCTCTTTGTGCGCAAACTATGCCGATATTACAACCGAAAGTAACAACGTCGGTGGTCTGGCTGGAGTGTTAAGTACCGACAGCAACAGGAAAGGAATGAACAACTGCATGAATGTGGGCAATGTAAAAGGAAAACAAAATGTGGGCGGTTTGGTTGGCAATTGCTGTGCTGCCAATAATGTCAACAATTACAGCTCAGGCCGTGTAGAGGCCACCAGCCAATACGCAGGACTGCTTGTGGGTACATACACAAATAACCCGAGCGCAGCTTTTGAAAATACATATTATGTAAAGGAAGGCTTTGTGGTGGAAAATGGAACTACTACTGCAGGCAAATACTATGGTAATGGTACAATCTCAGCGAAGGCGGAGGCAATCCCTCAAGCTGACGTAGCTTCGGGCAAATTGGCCACTATGCTGGCATCTGTTAACAGTACTTGGGGACAAGACCTGGAGCAAGAAAACTCCTATCCCGTATTGAACGGCAAGGCAGTCTACTTCTCAGGCAGCATGCTGTGCAACGGGCATCTGCTGAGCGAAGCGTATACCAACGATCAGACAAAAGAGACTACTACGCCTGCCCACTCTTCGGAGTATGAAAATGGCGGTTTCTGCACGGCGTGCCACGAAAGCCGCGAATTGCACGGCACAGGCACGGCCGAAGATCCCTACCTTATTTCAAACGTGGCGCAGTTGGAATATTTGCGCGACCAATCAAACTTAGGAAGTGGACAGATTACAGCACACGCCAAACTGGTTAATGACATAGATTTGTCTTACGCTTCAGCATCAAATTGGATCCCTGCTTCAAAATTATTTTCAAATGGTTTCGCAGGCACGTTTGACGGCAACGGACACTGCATAAAGAATCTGTATTCTTCATTAAACCAAGGTGGCTATGTCGGATTGTTCGGCTACGTCGATGGTGGTACTATCAAGAATCTCACAGTTGAAGGCGTAATCGAGTCGTCATGCTCAGAACAGGGTATGATTGCTGGTTTTTCATACGGTGGCAACTATTATAATTGTGTGGCCAAGGGCCGTATCAACACAAGCTTTGGTAGTTATTTTGTTGGAGGCATAGCAGGCAATATTAGCAAATCTGGCTCTTCCAACCCCGTTGTGCAGGGCTGTGCCAGCTACGTAGACATCGTTTCAAATGGCACATATACAGCTGGCCTTGTAGGTAGAGCTGACTATGGCATCACCATGGAAGCCTGTGCCAACTATGGTAATGTGACGGGCGAAGAATATGTGAGCGGTTTGATGGGAGACTATTACCTCAATTCCGAAAGTAATATCACAAACTGCTATGTAGGCTCTTGCGAAGTGAGAGGAGAAGGCGCAAACGTGTTCTTGACTTGCTTTGAGGATGAGTCTTCGAGCAATTTGCCAAACTACGAAAAAGTCTTTTATTCAAAAGACGCCAAGGTGTTCGCATCGGCCGATGCCACTGCGCCTGAAGTCCTTGCCAGCCGCATCGCTCCTGGCGAAAGCAACACATCGTCAGCATTTGTAGGCTTTTCGGCACAGCAGGTAGCTGGTGGCGAAGCTACTTATATTATGAACAACTCGACGACGTCATCGCCCGTCTGGACACAAGATCTCAGTCAGGCAAATAGCCAACCTGAGCTTAACGGTAATGCCGCATTCCACACTGTGTACAAAATGGGCTATGCCCATGGCAGCACTGCTCTTTCGTTCAGCAACAACCAGAATAAAGAAAACACGCTCCATGCCGTGGCCGACAATCATGGCAGCCACGACAAGGCAGTCAGTTATGTGTCAGATGGATACGGAACCTACACGCATACGGCTACATGCCGTGAGTGCGGTCTGGTTGTATCTGAGGACTGCAGCCGAGATAATGACATCTGCACAAAGTGCAATTATGGTGATTTGTTCGAACTGGCAGACGGCGTGGCATACACCCTTGCCAATGGTGCAGAAGTGGGTGAATTGAACTATGCCCGCAATTTTGATGGCACGAACTGGACAACGTGGTATGTGCCGTTTGAACTGAAACTCACACCGGAGCTTTGCAAGAAGTACGCTTTCTCGCGCATCAACAACGTGCACCAATATGACGATGACAACGACGGTGTGGCCGACCGCACCATTGTGGAGAGCTTCAACCAAGCCGAAGGGGTGACCCTCAAGGCCAACTATCCGTACTTGGTGCGCGCCCTGACCGATGCCGACAAGAAAATGACCATTAACCTGACCGAAGTGGCTTTGGCCAAGGCCGAGAGCAAGCACATCGACTGTATGAGCGTGGATAACACCTACACCTTTACCGGTATATACAATGGAATGGGTGATGGCGGCAACACGTCAAATTCGCCTTTGTCACTCTTTGATAACTCTGTCGGGAACAAGTGGCTCAACTTCCACAGCCTGCCGGCTCAGCGCCACCACCTTGTAATCACACCGCGTGATGGTAGTGCCCAGACAGTGGCTCCTGCACGCATAATGTTGCAAGTGATTGGCGATGAAACGGCGACTGGCATAGTCAACATCTATAGCTACGACAAGCGCTCTTCCGAGACTTACGACTTGTCGGGCCGCCGTGTAAGCAGCAACCAGCGCGGACTGCTTATTAAGAACGGCAAGAAAGTATTCGTAAAATAACCCTTTAAAACAGATAACAACATGAATAATAAAAAACCATACATGGCACCAGCCATGACGCTTATCCACATTGAAGCGTCGACCATGCTCGTTGGCAGCAATGTAACAGAAACCGAAGTGTGTCCGGGTGAATATGCACCCGACCCACCCCCAAAAAGTCGCGGCGGTGGGCTTTGGGACGCTGAGTGATACATATTAAAGAGGGTGTGTCATAAGTCCATGACACACCCTCTTTCATCCGCGCCTCACGGGAAACAGCAAGGGTCTATATGCCACGATGAACAGGTGGCGTATAGACCCTTGATTATATGGAGATATTCGTAATCTACGTCTCCGTTTATGAATTGCTCAGATTCTTAATGATTTCCAAAGGTAGCTGGGTAGCTTTGGCAACCTGTTCGGCAGAAAGTCCCATTGCCAGCAATCGTTGTGCTGTTTCTGTGTTGGCCTCATGTTTGCCTTCTGCTTTACCTTTCTCCATACCTTTTTCCATACCTTCCGCAAGACCTTCTTGCTTACCTTTTGCCATACCAATTTCCATACCCTCAGCTATACCTTCACGCTTAGCGGTGTCTACGGAATTCTTGATGTCGCGATATGCCATCTTGCTGGTCTCGTACTCCCTCATTTCCTGCGGAGTAAACTTGGCTATCTCGGCTTCCTCGAAGAGGCGGTCGAAGACCTTGTCGCACAGCTCTTTAGGACGCTGGGTAAGTTTATAGAGGTTCTTCAGAGCATAGAGCCACTTTTCGTAGAGCGTATCCAGTTCTTCCAAGGTCTTGTCAAACCTGGCAATCTCTACATAGATATATTCGAGTTTGTCGTAAAATACTTTGTGGGTAGCTGTATCGCACAACTGCACATGATGGCGGATTTTCTCCTTGTCGAATGCGTCCTCGTTCATGCTGAAGTTGAGCAGGGCAACGGTATAGACATGATTGAGTTTGAAATCCCATTCATTTCCCTTTGGTGCCTGTTCACGGATAGGGAAGGTTGAGTAGAAAAGGGCGCGATCCTTGAAATACGTCTGGTAGGCATTCTGCATTTCTACGATGAACTTCTCGCCGTTTTCGCCCTCGCAATATACATCAAAGATGGCTCTGCGGTCGGTATAGATATCTCCTACGTGCTCTGGGTTCAGATACGATACGTCCTTCACAACCTGTTTGCCATTAAACAAGCTGTTGAGGAAGCAAATGAGCAAATCCTTGTTCATCGCTGTTCCAAAAATTCGCTTGAAACCGAAGTCGGTCAGCAAGCTGATATATCTTTCTTCTACCTGCTTCATAATCATCTGTATTAAAAATCCATGCCGCAAAGTTACGGTTTTATTTTCAAACCCGCAAGAGATTTCAGGGAAAAGTTTAAGAAAATGTTTTATGGTTGTACGCAAGCACATGAAGAAGAATACTCAAGTGGTTCAGTCAGCTAACTCAAGTGGTTCAATCAAGCAACTCAAGTAGTTCAGTAAGCGAGATCAGACGTCTCAGTTAGCTGATGCAGACGTCTCAGTTAGCTGATGCAGACGTCTCGATAAGCCTACGGATACGTCTCAATAAGCTTACGGATACGTCTCAATAAGCTTACGGATACGTCTCCGTTAGCTTACGCAGTCATATTCGTAACCCGATGCAGCCATATTCGTGACCCGATGCAGCCGTATTTGTAACCCGATGCAGCCGTATTCGTGAATAAGTTTTATGTAATCATCTATCATCCATCACGATTTGAGGTTATCCCTCACGATATTCTCACTACACATTACCAGTCAGTAGGCGATCCTCCGGATTCCTGTAAGATGCAGACAAAAAGGGTTCGACTGCTTTATCGGTATAGGTAAAGGGAGATAAAGAAAGGTCAAGTAAAGCTTGTTGAAATGCTTTGCTTGACCTCTTTTCGTTTTCGGAAATTTGTATATTGTTTTCTTATTCTTTGTAGTTCTGTGTGATATTACCATTATTGTTTATCACGCTCTGAGGGAATGGGAATATCCACATTTTACTGTCTGGAGTGATGGTATAAGTCTTTCCAGCAAGTGTGCGGCTATAGTTCTGCTTCCAGCCATCGCACTGGTTCCAGCGCTTCTTGTCTATGAAGATATTGACAGAGTAAATGTCCTCATTCATGGTCACCTGCTTCACGTGCTTGATGGCTTCTTTCTTGGTGCTGACTGTGCCTTTGAGGGGCTGATACTTGGCAGGATCGATGCGGTTTACGCGTACCTTGTCGAGATATTCCATGGCTGTATCGTAGTTGCCTTTGTGGGTCTCGCATTCGGCGATGGTGAGATACATCTGGGTAGAGCGAAGACCACCATCATTCCATAACGAGTTGAGATCAAAAGTTAAATTGAAACCAGTTTCACCCAGCATACTTACTCCGGCATCCATCAGGTAATCATACATCATATTCATATTGCTCATCTTGTCCTTATAGGCATGTCCGTCCTCAAAGTTTGCCATGGTAGTAGGGGTGTAAGCATTGAAGCTTTCAGAATTTCCATTTAAGAAATAATCCTCATCGGTTCCTTTCTTGCCACGATTGATAACAGGATAAGTCCCGCCTGTTATATAACCTTGGGTACTACCAAGATATGAGGTATTATAGTTGTTAATAGTGCCATTGATGGCGATAGCCTGCTTGGCCACTTCTTCTGCCTCGTCATACTTCTGCATGTTGAGCAATGCCAATGCCTTTACGGCATAAGCTGTGGGTTTACTGAAGCGCATTTTGTTAACGGCAGAGTTAGGAAGACCATCTATCTCAATTGCTTCATTGGCGTCCTTGAGTATCTGCTGATAAACTTCCTCTACGGTGCTTTTAGACTGAGCAGTCTGGATATCTTTATCCTCTGTCATCAGGATAATTCCTGAATCTGTAGCAGCTGTAGCTGGATTGTAAGCCTTGGCAAACTTGTTGACCAACATATAGAATGACCAGGCTCTCAATGTCAGGGCTTCGCTTTTCAAAAGTTTCTTGTCTGCTTCTGTACCAGATGCGGCATCAATCTTTGAGAGAATTGGGTTGGCAATCGTGCCGATGTAGCCGTAGAAATTAGTGTAGTCTTGATCACTGGGAGTCAATTCTGCCATCTTGTCCATATTGGCTTCATCGTAAGTCCAGATGATGACGTTGCGGGTCTTAACTGGCTGACTGATGATTGTTGCTACATTGTTGTCGGCATATATCATATCACCAGCCATTTGTCGCATATCAGAGGAACATCCCTCATACTCTTTGTTGAGAAGCATTTCTAATTGGTCGGTTGTGGTAAGCAAGTTCTTGCCCTTTGGCTCTAATTCGGTGAAACTCTCACAAGATGAGAACAGCAATGCTGTGATTGCCAGTAAACTGTATATTGTTTTTTTCATTGTGATCTTACTTTTTATGTTATATGATTCTAGAGATTAGAAACTGATGTTCAGACCAAAGATGTATGAACTTGGATTGCGGAGTCCAAGAGTCTCTGGGTCAACATGCACATCGTTGGCTACCCATAGATACTTAGGGTTGTCTATCTGGAAGCGGAGAGAGAGGCGGTTGATGCCTGTTCCTCTGAACCACTCCTGTGGAAAATCATAGCCCAATACGATGTTTCTGATTTTCAGGAAGTCTGCATGATGAATAGCATTATTGCTATAGGTCGTTTCAGAGCCAGTCGCTTTAGAGGCATATCTGCCAATGCCTGGAATATCTGTTGGGTGTTCTGGCGTCCATGCATTCAGGAAATAGCTGGCGATAGCGGTGCTCCAGGTGCTTGAGAATGTTTCATTATGCGCCAAGGCTCTCATCATGTGACCGCCATAGTAAGCCATCAGAATGCTGAAAGAGAATCCGTTCCATCTTACGCTGTTGTCCATACCCATGATAACCTTTGGCTCGCTCTGACCAGAGTATTCCAAGATGCTTATACTTTTGCCTGTTGCACTGTGAGATTTGCCCCCATCCTCAATGTAGAACAGAGATTGGCCTTTCTCGCCTTCTTGGTCGCTGATGCCAGCAAAGCGGTATGACCAGAGGGCACTGGATGGCTTTCCTTTGACGTATGGTCTTTCAATCAACTGGGATGCTCTGTTTGATGGGTTCTCTACATCGGTTACAATATTACTGTTGTGTGACATGGTGAAGTTGGTGGTCCAACTCCAATTCTTACGGCTTGCCCCTCTCAGCCAATCATAAGTAATCTGCAATTCTATACCACGATTGCGCATAGAAGCCATGTTGACGAACATAGAGGTGAAACCCGTTGTCGGGTCGAGGGTGCGATAAGAGAACACATCCTTTGCCACCTTGTTATAATAATCGATGGAACCACGTAAGCGGTTGTCGAGCAATCCGAAGTCGATACCGATGTTGGTAGTGCGGCTCTGCTCCCACTTCAAGTTAGGGTTGGCAGGACTTTCGATGGTGCCGTATGGCAAGTTGGTATATTGATTGAGTTCTCCTGATGTAGCTGTCATATAACTGGTTGCACCTTGATAGATGTTACCAGTTACACCATAGCTGGCACGGAGTTTCAGGAAGTTTACCCATTTGATATCCTTCATGAAGTCTTCATTATGAATCAACCATCCTGCACCTACTGACCAGAGTGGCGTGCCGCGGAACTTGGCGTTCAAGCCATATACATCAGCATAGTCCTTACGGAACGAACCGAACACATTGTATTTCTCATCATAAGTATAGGTGAGGTTGAAATAACCAGAAGCATACTTGTGGTGAGTCTCAGGAACAACTCCCATTCCTTCCTTGATATAAGGATCGAATACAAATTGGCTTGCAGGGTAACCACCTGATGCGCCAAAGAAAAGAGGTGAATAGTTCATGGTACTCAATGTTCCAAAGTCTATTGTGTGGGTAGAGCTTGTCTGCAACTGGTCGTCATAACCCAGCATTAAGGCCTTAGAACCTGTCAGTTTGGTTTCACGGAATTCCAAGCCGGCAATCGCCATGATGTCGTGCTTGCCAAAGGTCTTGGCATAATTCAGCTGTCCACGTGCTGTCCAATAACTTCCGTCACTATTTGTAGTACGGAGCAGACCGCCAGTGGTAGGAACGTAGTTCTTGATAGTGCCATCTGCAGATTGATAATAATAAGCATTACGCATGGTACGCATCACATGACTATCTTGTGTTGCATTCCATTCTACGGTGTTATGATTGGTTTCATATACAAACTGGGCATTGGCAGTCAATCCGTCAATAATCTTGAAGAGCAAATCTCCATGATAGCGCATATACTGACGGCGGGTAACCTGGGTGTTATTGTAATACTCATCCACTGGATTGGAACTTAAATCCTCAAAAGGAGAACCGAAGGTCATGTAATCATTGCCATCATACCAATAGTGTTGTCCTTTGACGCTTCCATCAGCATTATAGAATGGCATATAGGCTGGTTGTTTCCAGATATCGCTATAGTAGCTATTGTTGTCGTAACCTACTTCCTTACTCTTGCTATAGATACCATTGATAGTCATGGAGGCTGTGAGCCACTTGACTACATTGTATGAACCCTTATACTGGGCATTAAACTGATTGGCGAAATGATTGATCAGTCCACTGTTGTCATACTTATAGTTGATAGTCAGGTTGTTGGTGAACTTATCGCTGCGCCCACGAAGCGAGAGGTTGTACTGCTGCATCACTCTCTGCTTATATACGGCATCTGCATACTCCTTGGCATAGTTGTTCTTCTTGAAAGAAGCCAACTGGTTCTGCAAATTTTCCTCGGAAATTTCTCCCTTAGATCGCTGGTAATAGGCATATTCGATAGGAGTTACCGCTTGGGTACCCATAGAGATTGACTGAGCAGTAGTAACGATAGGGTCAGCCACTTCACCATCATTATGGAAGAAATAGTAGTCCCAATACTTGGCCTCCGCATCCACCTGCTGTTCTGGAGTCATATAGAAATTGTCGGCATAATCTACGTTCTTCTTCTCATATACCGTAAGGTTGGCTGCGAAGTCGATGTCTATCTTGCCTGCCTTCTTGGCATTCTTGGTGGTTACTACGATGACACCATTGGATGCACGGGCACCATAGATGGCATTGGCTGCGGCATCCTTCAATATGTTTACGCTCTCGATGTCGTAAGGGTTCAAATCGTCGATGTTTCCCTCTACAGGTACGCCATCCACAACCAGCAATGGGGTGGTTTCGGCATAGAGAGAGGAGGTACCACGGATAGTCATCTTTCCATTATAAGTGGAAAGACCTGCCACGCGACCTTCGAGGTTGTTCATGATGTTGGTGGTGTAACGCTCGTCCAATTTGGCTGAGGTGATGGTAGTGACAGAACCTGTCATCTTAGGTTTGGAAATCTCCTGATAACCTGTTACCACAACATCAGAAAGCTGATTGTCGGTAACCATCTGTATGTTACGGCTTAAAGGTGCTCTACCGCTTCCCAGACGTAATTCTGCATTGCTCATACCGAGGTAGCTGAACTTTAAGGTGCAAGCATTGGCTGGCACCTTCAAGGTATAGAAACCCTTGCTGTCGGTGATGGTGCAAACCTTGCTGTCGTCGATGCATACGGACACACCAATCAGCGGCTCGCCACTTTCATCGGTGACGACACCGGATACATTACGTACTCTCTCACCTGCTATACGGCGAGTGATAGTCACGATATTACCCTCAATCTCATAACGGCAGTTTACCTTGTTCATCACCTCGTCAAGTACTTGGCGCAACGGGCGGTTGGTGGCATTCACCGTGATGTGTGGCAACTTGGCTGCCAAATCTGTACTGTAGATGAAGTTCAAGCCAGTCTGCTTCTTGACTTCAGCGAAGAACTGTTTCACACTCATCGACTTTGCATTGATAGTTACCGTCTGGTGCTTTGACTGCTGAGCCATAGCGGTACTGGTTCCTCCACATAGGGTTGCTCCTACAAGCAGGGAGGTAGCGAAAAGGATTCGTTTCATTCTTCCAAATTCTTTCATTCTCTCTTGTTATAAAATTAAACCAATATTTTTATAATTCTATCGTGATAGTCTTGCTCTTTGGCATCAGACAAACATGGCTATCGCAAGCCTGATAGTTGACTATAAAGGTAATCTTACCCGATTTGCCTTCTATCTTCTGACGGAAAATCTGCTCACCTTCAAGGATGATAGATTTAGAGCCTGCCATAGGTCTGCCAACAGGTTTCTGAAGTTCGCCTACCAGTTTGACATCGCCTTCTGCCTTGAGGTCATAAGTCGTCTGGATATAAGGGTCCTGATCGCTTACCTTTGCATAGATGTGATAGCCTGGATATATCTTCATGCGGATGATGAGTTCCTTGTCTTTGCCCACAGCGCTGACAGCGGATGATAGGGCAACAGGCTCTTCTTTGGTTGCTTTCTCTTGGATAGGAGCGATGTTGCTTTCATTGAAATCGTAGAATTTGAGAACGCTGTAGTCATTGCCTGGAGTCTTCGGATCGAGATCATTGACCAGCCACAGCCAACCTCCGCTCTCAGTAAAGAAGAGTTTGCTCTGATATTTATTATACCACTCTCGCCATTGCTTGGCATTGTCGTAACGGAGCAACGTATAGCGATAGAGGATGCGCTTTGCCTTCTCTATGTCTTGACCTTTTTCCCACATGGAGATAGCTTTGTCAAGGATACGCTTGTCGTTATTGGCGATGCCGATGCTCTTGGCATCTTCATCGAGCTTAATATCATAATCGTTCAGATTGCCATAGAAATATGGGCGATTTTCGGTATAATAGCTTGAATATTTGTCAACATCGGTGCCAAACATTTCATACAGTTCTCCTGCCCTTTCCTTTACATAGTCAATATAGGATGGAATGGGTTGAGGATTTTCTGCCATTTTCATATACATCTTGTCTGTTTCGCTCATCTTGCCGCCAGCAGCAACCACCTTTTGAAGTGAATCCGCCAGATGCTTAATCTGATTGTTAAAACCTTCAATCGAGTTTTTGTAAGCTTCGTAGTTTTCTTTGCTTACGGTATATTTGTGCTCATCAATTGTAGTGCGGGTAGAAATTCCCTCATTGAGTTTGCGGGCAATGATATGATGACCTTTAAACTTGTTGATATAAATAACTGCATTGAGGAAAACCGGCTTAGCTTCTTCTGTCATATCTGCAGGAGACGCAGAGAAGCCCCAATGCAAGAAGTTGGCATGGCGACCGATGGCGATGGCTCCATAGCTCTTGGCACTTTCGCCACCCGATATGATTTCTGTATCAGGAGAATCCAGATAGCCCCACTGGCGAGTAACCAAACCTGCCTTATAACCCTTGGTGTTGCTATAGTCTTTATTCTGTACTTTCCACATCGGAATCATATCTGGAAGCTTCTCCTGGCACATTTCTGCATATTCCTTTGCGCCTGCAGGAGTTGGGCGTTTTGTGGTGGTTATCTTCACCTTATAAGGACCTTTGAAGATGGCACTCTTGGTATTCATGTTGTAAGCATGACCAAGAAGGCAGAGACAATACCAGTCGTTTTTCACACCGATATAGCGACCTGTTGTCTCGCTTTCGTCTGCGATGGTGATGACAGGACGGTCAAAGTTCTCTGGGAAATACTTGGCTGGTATCAGCTTGCTGAATCTGTCATTTTCAATGATTGTGCGACGTGGCTCAATAGGAGTTGGGTCGCCATCAATGATGGTTACATCATAGTCGTATGACATTCTGTAGTTGTAGTCTTTTCCTTGTACCGTTTTCACTGTAGTGAAATATGTTTCAAGAAAGACTTTCCAGGCGGCAGTTCTTGTCACGATACTCTTGGCATGAGCTTCCTTGTCATAGTCTGCTACTCCAAAAGTCTCTATGTCGGAATGACCTCCTACATAGAGTACTTTCAGATTCGTCTTTTTGGCTGTGGCAGCCATTGTTGCGATGCACGCTAACAAGGCTATTGCCATTATTGATAAAAATCTCTTCATGTTGTATATAATATTAATGTTTATATTCTCTGATGTTGATGATGCCTTCCTTGGCAGTTATCTTCAATCTTGTGATATTCTCTATTGCATTGAGAGTCTGTCCCATCGGTTCGTATTTGTCAATGCTGCCTGTGAATCGCAGTTCTTTCATGTCTTCGGACGAGAACTCCACCTTCATGTTGTACCAATGGGAGATAACTTCCATCAGATCTTGCAGCGTGCAGCCGTCGAACAAGAAGTTGCCCGTGTTCCAAGAGGTGTAAAAATTAACATCCACTTGCTGGATGTCTGGTGTTCTGCCTGCTTTCAGGGTTGCCATATCGCCTGGTTTCAACAGGTATTCTTTACCGTACTTGCTGCTCACACCAACTTTACCTTTCACCAGAACAACGCTGGTTACACCTTTTTCCTTCATCGTGTTGACATTAAACTCGGTACCATAGTCGTGTACATCTCCGTTGGCAGTCTCTACTATGAAAGGTCGTTTCTTCGAGTCGTTGGCCACGATGAAATAGGCTTCTCCCTTGAGCTTTACCTTACGCTCGCTGCCTACGAAGTGATTAGGATAGATGAGAGTGGTATTGTAGTTGAGATGCACGTAGGTTCCGTCGTCCAGTACCATCCAGAATTCCTTGTCTTTCTTTGTTATCAGGGAGCTTTCTGTTATTTCGTCGCTTCCAAAGAAACTGCTTCCATCCTTACTGTCAGCTACTTTTTCTGCTTGTGCCAATGCACTCTGTGCATCTTTCACCTTGATGGTTTTGCCGTTGATGGTAAGTGTAGCTCCATTCATGTCATTCTGCTGAACCCGTTCTATGGCTTGATGCAGTTCTGCGGTGATGACGGCTGGTGGGGTGGAACCTTGATGTCCGAAATACATCCATGTACCCATTAATATGAGGGCGATAGCTGCTGCAGCGGCTATGCGTCGCAACCAGATGATGGTAGCTGCTTTTTCATCATTCCTATCTTCCTGTTCCTCTGCATGTTGGAGAGATGCTTTGAATGTAGCTTTTGCTTTCTCGGCATCAATGCTCTTGTAGAGATGGTAGCGTTGGAGAAAATCATCTTCATTCATGAAATGCTCTATCTTGTCTTTTAGCGACGCATCTTGCTCTACTCTTGATAAGAGCTCCTTGCCTTCTTCCTCTGAGATTTCGCCAGTCAGTAATTTACTGACGAGTGTATTGATATCAATATTCTTATTCATATTTTCTAATACTTTTGTGATAGAATTATTCTCTGTATTTACTATTATAACACACTTGGGTGCGTTTGTGGTTACAAAAATCAAGAAAAAAGTGAAAAAAAGTTGCATTTTTTAATTTTACTGCATAAAAATGCGTATCTTTGCACTCATGAGTGAGAAAAGTGATATTGAAATTGCAATAATTTGCCAATGGGATAATCAGGCCATCGAGTTGTTGTACGATAAATATTATCGTGCCTTGGTGAGTTATGGTTGTCAGTTTGTGGAAATGACCATTGCAGAAGATATCGTGCAGGATCTTTTCTCTGTTCTATGGGAACGTCGCCCTTTTTTCAACAGTATTTCCAAGTTTTCCGCCTATTTATATAATACGGTGCATAACTCTGCTCTCAATCACCTGCGCCATCAAACGGTACACAACAACTATCGGCAGAGTATAGTTGATAATCTGCAGGAGTTTATGCTGGTGGATGATACCTTGGATATTTTTAATAAGGAAGAAATCTATCGTCAACTCTTTGCTGCGATAGATGAGTTGCCTCCTCGCCAAAAGGAAGTCTTTCTTCTTTGTATGGAGGGGAAGAAAAACAGGGAGATTGCAGAGCAACTGGACATCTCTGCTGAGACGGTGAAGGTACAGAAGCGTCGTGCGATAGCTCGATTAAGGGATAAACTTTCTCCTATGTTAATTGAAATTATTCTTGTTCTGATAAGAAAAAGTTTTGATGCCTAATTACTTCTCCGTTCAGCGTCTTTATGCGGAACTTTCTTCTGGGAGTATAGTTTATTCATATAGAATTAAAGTGTTTTCTATATGCTTATAACAAATAATAAGCGGCATTCCTTGGATATGAATGCCGCTTATCATATAATTCGATATTTTTCTGAGTCATCTATGAAAGATTTGTCTTCTCGGTTTTCACAATCTTTCGGCCTTCTCTTATTTCAGATATTCTCCGAAATCAGTCAATCTCATATCACCCTTCTTCAGGAAGGTATCGTGCATGGCGAGGGCAGCACGCATGCTCTGTGGCTCGTGGCCCTTCTCGGCAAACTTCAGATACTCACGGAGCATAGGGCGGTAATCTGGATGGGCACAGTTCTCGATAATCTCTTTGGCACGGCGCAATGGGCCTTTGCCACGGAGATCGGCAACTCCCTGTTCGGTAACAATCACATCCACATCGTGCTCGGTACTGTCCACGTGACTGCACATTGGAACGATGGCAGAGATGCAGCCGTTCTTGGTGGTACTCTGTGTGGTGAAGATAGAGATGTAACCATTGCGCTCGTAATCGCAGGAACCGCCGATACCATTCATCAGCTTGCTGCCGCAGATATGGCTGGAGTTCTCATTGCCGTAGATATCGCACTCTATGGCGGTGTTCATGGCGATGACACCCAGACGGCGGATGACCTCAGGAGAGTTTGAAATCTCGCTCTGGCGGATGGTGAGATGCTTCTTGAAGTAATCAATATCATCATACACCTCTTTCAATGTATCGTTTGTTACGGTGAGCGAAGAGCAGGAAGCATCCTTGATTCTTCCCTCGCGCATGTATTTTACCACGGCATCCTGAACCACCTCGGTATAAACGCTGAATACCGGCACGTTAGGGTTCTGTCCTAATGCCTCCAATACAGCATTGGAAGTTACGCCCACTCCGCTCTGCAAAGGCAGGAACTGAGGAGGAATATGTCCCTTCTTCAGGTCGCTGACCAGGAAATCGGCCACATTATGTCCCATCTGTTCCGTCACAGGGTCGAGAGGCTTGAAAGCACGCGCCTCCTCCGGGATGTTGCATTCCACCACACCCACAATCTTATGCGCATCAATCTCCACATACTCTTTACCTATTCTATCGCCCACATTCAATATAGGAATAGGTGTGCGGAACGGGCATTCTGCTATCTCATATACATCGTGAAGATAGCGGGAAGCAGGACTGTGGAAGGTATTCTTCTCGATGAGCACCTTCTTGGCAAGGCGGACGATGGTAGGAACAATGCCGCCGGCAGAGGTCAGGAATGCCTTGCAGGTGGTTTCGCCTTCTTCCAAATCAGAAACCTCGATGATGGCAAGGTCTATTTCGCCATAGAAACCACGGCGCAGGCGCTCAGCCATGTGGCCGAGGTGCATATCCTCGTAGTCGATTTCACCGAGATTGGTATGAGTTCTAAAGTCCTTGTTGGTAGAAAATGGCGCACGGAACTTGATGGCATGGGCTGCTGCCATGTCACCTTCGATACTCTGCGAGGTAGAAGCACCCGTGAGGATGCCTACCTGGAAAGGTCTGCCCGCCTCGTGCTCAGCCACGGCTCTCTTGGAGAGTTCGCGGAAGGTTGCCTTAGGCACGCCGTTTGGTGTGAAACCACTCAATCCGATTGTATCTTGATCGTTAATCATCGCTGCCGCTTCGGCAGCACTCAATCTTGTATATGCCATTTTCTTCTAACTTAATGCTCATTAGCGGAACTTATAGCCGCCTTCTTGATAATTGATAACTGTTTGCGGCTGCAAAGTTACACATTATTTTCGATATACGCTAATAATTTGATAATTTTATGCAATTAATTGGCAAAAAACTTACAAATAGTGAATAGATATACGGAAACTGCTTACTTTATGCAAAAAGATAGCCGAATCAAAAAGCCTGATTGTACTTCTCAAATTCCTTTTTCTGTCATTCCATGCCCAATCTGTGCGCTTAAAGTGGCTCTAAATATGTTAAAATTACCACTTAGAGCCACTTTCTTACCAATTCGTTTGGCTTTAAGTGGTATTTTTTGTATATTTGCAGCCAAAACAAGCAGGTTGTTTAACCCATTCACTATATAATATATTGTCTTATACGTGAAAAAGTTGTCACCTTTAGGATGGTTAAACTAAATATGTTAC
>ERZ791812.339-NODE-339-length-27030-cov-4.769713_pt1 | contig 27030 bp, 19 predicted proteins | sample MGYA00510303_ERZ791812 | MGnify/ENA primary metagenome ERZ791812 (study PRJEB30046, sample SAMN00791985) | human gut metagenome | study: EMG produced TPA metagenomics assembly of the A metagenome-wide association study of gut microbiota in type 2... | reverse complement strand
TTATAGCCCTTTTTTGGGGTACAAATAGTACATTTGCAGCCGTAACTAAAACCAATTATCACTATTTAACCATGGTAGTTTTTTCAGAAGACCACATACAAGAGACACGTAGAAGAGGAAGAATAGAAGTAATTTGCGGTTCCATGTTCTCAGGCAAAACGGAAGAACTTATCCGACGGCTGAAACGTGCCAAGTTTGCCCGCCAAAGAGTGGAAATATTTAAACCGGCTTTGGATACCCGATACTCTGAAGAGGAAGTTGTATCACATGACAGCAACTCCATTGCTTCCACCCCTATTGATACTTCCGCCAGTATCTTATTATTCTCTTCAGATAAAGATGTAATAGGAATAGACGAAGCACAGTTTTTCGATGAAGGGTTAATAAACGTATGCAATCAGCTGGCCGACAGCGGGGTGCGTGTTATTGTAGCCGGACTGGATATGGATTTCAAAAGAATTCCGTTCGGACCTATTCCGGCTCTATGTGCCATTGCAGATGAAGTAACCAAAGTCCATGCTATCTGTGTAAAATGCGGTAATTTAGCTTATGCTTCTCATCGCATAACCAAAAGTGACAAAAGAGTACTGCTCGGCGAGAAAGCCGACTATGAACCATTGTGCCGTGAATGTTACAGGAAAGCTATTGAGGAAGAACAAACCATCCAATAAGTCCACATCATTATGTTACAGAAGAAAATAACATTTGACAGTTTTATCCGTGGTATTCTAAGCGGAATTGTCATTATAGGAATACTCTATTTAGTCAATCGCTTAAGCGGAGTATTACTTCCATTTTTCGTTGCGTGGCTCATCGCCTACCTTATTTATCCTATGGTTACTTTCTTTCAGTATAAATTGCGGTTAAAAAATAGAGTCATTTCTATTTTTGCTGTTATGCTGGTATTAATATGCATCGGTATTCTGACATTTATCGGACTGGTTCCTCCTATTGTAGAAGAATTCGGAAAATTAAAAGAACTGCTCACCGATTACTTTGTGGAAGGTTCAAAACAAGCAGCCATCCCCGGTACCGTGGCCAATTTTATTAAAGAACATATCGATATGCTTAAAATAAATGAGGCTTTGAATGAAGACCGTATTGCTCAAACCATACGCGATGTACTGCCTCAGGTATGGGCTATCTTTACACAGTCCGTCAATGTGGTCGTGAGTATATTTACCTCTTTTATCATACTGCTCTATACTTTTTTCATTCTGCTGGATTATGAAGCCATAGCCAAAGGCTGGATAAAATTAGTTCCTGTAAAACATCGCGATACGACCATCAAAATAGTAAATGATGTACAAGAAGGCATGAATAAGTACTTCCGTGGACAAGCAGTGGTAGCTTTTTGTGTAGGCATTTTATTCAGTATCGGTTTTCTGATTATTGATTTCCCACTGGCAATCGGCTTCGGATTGTTTATCGGTCTACTCAATATGGTACCTTATTTACAACTCATTGCTTTTATCCCTACCATACTATTAGCATTGCTCAAAGCTGCCGATACCGGAGAAAATTTCTGGTGGATATTATTTTGTGCATTTTTAGTCTTTTGCATTGTACAGGTCATACAAGACGGATTGATTGTTCCCAAAGTAATGGGGAAAATAACCGGTCTGAACCCTGCTATCATTCTTTTGTCCTTGTCTGTTTGGGGAGCATTGATGGGAATTGTAGGAATGATTATCGCCTTGCCGTGCACCAGCTTAATGCTTTCCTACTATCAACGATACATTCATATAAAAGAAAAGGAATTTTCGAGTGACAATAACACGCCTGATAATCAATAGATAATAGAACTTATTAAAAAATAAATCAAAAAAAGTAAGCAATATATTTGGAAGTTTAAACAAAAACGCCTACCTTTGCACTCGCAATTCGGAAGAATAGCAATAACAAAGGATTGATTCGCTAGCTCAGCAGGTAGAGCACAACACTTTTAATGTTGGGGTCCTGGGTTCGAGCCCCAGGCGGATCACTCAAACGAATAAGAAAAACAAGAAAATCCCTGATAATCAAAAGTTATCAGGGATTTTTATTTTTTCCGACACTGCATTTTACCGCAAAAAGAAGCAATAATCACGGGTGGAATAGGTGGACTTGAAAGACACCTTGCGATGTCCACCGAATTATAGCATACTTCATTGATTTTCCGCATTTTGTATCAGCGTAGTCCGACTCGTTGGAATTAATTTTGTAACATTTAATTTTGTGAGTATGGCTATGCAAAGAAACTATTTTACGATTCTTTTCTTCATCAAGAAGTCCAAACTTCTGAAGAACGGTGAGGCACCTATTTGTATGCGTATAACAGTCAACGGGCAACGGGCGGAAATACAGATTAAAAGAAGTGTGGAAGTTTCCAAATGGAACTCCCAAAAGGAATGCACTGCCGGCAAGGACAGAAAAGCGATGGAGTTGAACCATTATCTGGATACGGTCCGGACAAAAGTCCTAAAAATACACAGGGAACTGGAGCAGGACGGCAAACCGATTACAGCCGATATACTGAAAAGACGTTACTACGGTGAAGGGGACTCTCCCAAAATGCTGTTGGAGGTCTTTAGAGAACACAACCGCAAATACAGGGAACTGATGGGAAAGGATTATGTAGCCGGAACCGTACTGAGGTATGAACGGACTGCAAGATATCTGGAGGAACTACTGCAAAAAGAATACGGAATGAACGATATCCCGCTGAAAGAAATAAACCATGAATTCATTACAAAATTTGAACACTATGTAAAGACTGAAAAATCATGCGCCCAAAATGCAGCCGTCAAGTATCTGAAAAATCTCAAGAAGATTATAAAAGCGGCACTTGTAAACAAATGGATAACGGATGACCCTTTTCTAGAAATCCACTTCAAACAGACCAGAACAAACCGGGCATTCCTCACGGAAGAAGAACTTGGCATACTCTTGAAAAAAGAGTTCACCATCCCCCGGTTACAGACAGTAAGGGACATATTTGTCTTTTGCGCACTGACCGGGCTGGCCTTTACCGATGTACAGCACCTGAGGCATGACCATATAATAAAGGATGGCAACGGGGAATACTGGATAAGAAAAGCCCGCGAAAAGACGGACAACATGTGTGACATACCTCTACTGGACATTCCACGGATGATTCTGGAGAAATACAAGGGACACCCGGAATGTATGAAAAAAGGGGTATTGCTGCCGGTGCCCAGCAATCAGCGAATGAACAGTTACCTGAAAGAGATAGCCGATACATGCGGTATCACCAAACCGCTGAGTACCCATGTCGCGAGACATACATTCGCAACCGTTGCGCTTGCCAACAGGGTTTCAATGGAATCTGTCGCCAAAATGCTTGGACATACGGACATCAGGACAACCAGAATATATGCACGGATTCTGGACAAGACCGTGTCCGAAGAAATGAAAGGAATGAGGAGCAAATTTGTACACCTATAAACCTAAACAAGTCCGACATTTCAATGAAATGCAAAAACAGTGAAGCAAGAGGAGGAATTAATTGCTGCTGCAAAAAACAAACGGGAAGAATTGAACCCACATTCTTCCCGTCAAGTAATATCACAACTGTAGTTTCTGATAATTTATATTAATAATATTCTGATTATTAAAGTAAAGCAGAAATCATCAGCAACAGCGTTTTTTAGCAGATAATACCATTAGTTTATTCTCTGTATTCAATGTAATTTTCCACAATAGGTGATTACACTTTGCGGTAGAATTTGTAAAGTATATCCTTGTTCTTGAATTTTAATTTTTCCTTCTGACCACCGTTTGTCGGCAGTGGTGGTATAACTTTTAAGCGAATTTTTTACAGCCTTGCCACCATCAAAATAAAGTCGGCAAGCCAGAGAGTGTTCTGTTGGGTTTACCACTACTACTGTAAATTCATTGCCATGACGGAAAGATGACACACATACTTCTTTGGGGAATCCTTTCAGGGAATTTCCCATACCTCTACTGCCTCGTGGAATGTAGCGCGTGTAGTTTCCAAACGTGTCATAACGTTTAGTCCGTATGAAGCTTCCTTCATGTTGGTTCAGAACGATAAGGCTTTCGTTGGTAGTAGTAGGTTGTGCCCCTAACCACCAAATGATGGCACTGACCTGTGCATTCATCAAATAGTCATGAAAAGTGACAGCCCAACGCAGTCCATCTGTCATTGAAACATCCAGCGGGGTGATGTCGCTGATTTCAGTTACCCACATCGGAATTCTCCGTTTTATGGCTTCTTTAAATGGAACGATAGGCGTGTGCCTTAGTTCAGCAGGAAGCGGAATAGTATCGGGCAACACATAGCCATGACCGGCTGCAATGACCCGGTTTTCGGGCAAGTCAGTATATGTTTGCAGCATTTCATTTACAAAATCCGCTGATGAGATCATCTTCAAACGATCGAATACGGTAGACCATGCCGGATTCTCACCAAAGAGCACTTTTACTTTAAGATTCCTGTGCTGCAGGACCGGCAACAGGTGTTTCTGAATAAAGTCACCCATTTGTTGGGGTGTCCATAAGCAGGAATTCCATGGAGCTGCATAGCCTGGTTCGTTAGAAGGTGACACGGCATAAACAGGAATGCCTGCTGCGTCATAGGCTTCGCAAAAGTCTGCCAAATAGTTGGCGTAATGTTGGTAATTTTCACTTTTCAGATATCCTTGGGAGGCTGGATAGGCCTGGGTGGCATGATTACCTTCTTTCATCCAGGCAGGAGGGCTCCAAGTGGAGAAAGTGAATAACACTTGGGGATATTTCTGCCGTACATGAGAAGTAAGCCAAAACTGCCCTCTACGAAGCAGATCATTACGTTCCAGTAATTCAGCTTGTTGTGCTACCTGCAAACTTGTATCTGCTGTCGTTGCAAAATCTGCTTGATACTCATCTGTTGCATAGTGAGGAAAGATTTCTCCCCTAAGAATATTAGCCTGTAATCCTTCAGGAGCAAAAAGGGCATCAAGCACCTCCTTCCGTTGCGGGAACACAAATACATCGTCCGCCCAATCAGCCTCACCAACACCAAAACCGTCAATTGTCTGGTGTAGTTCGTTACAACGTAGGGTAATGGAAGCGGATGGTTGGGCAGAGAGTAAAATTCCTCCCTGCAACATACTACATGTCAATATTAACTTTAAATATATTTGAGTGTTCATATGTACTGTTTTTTATTGGATCGAGCCCACATAAGTCACTATGCTCATAGCGGGTATCGTTATAGGATAGGTTTCGGATTCGCCTTTGGCAATTATTTCCTCCTGCCAGTTTTGACTAGCATTCGTCGTATAAGCTTTCAGGTCACCTTCGGTTCTACCACCTTCCATCTGTAAAGTCGTAGCTATAGGATTATTGGACTTATTTATTGCAATCATTACATATTCCTTATTGTTTTTGAATGCAGTGAGTAAGAGTTTACCATTTGTTGAGACAGGTTTATCTGTAGCAATCTGTGTGCTGCCAACTTTTACATAGCGTGTGTAATTACCGTAAGCATAAAATCTTTTCGGAATCAGAAAATCGCCCTGTTCCAATTTGATAAGGCTTTCGTTTGTATCGGTATATCTTGCTCCCGTCCACCAGCATACTGCATTTACATGAGCATTTGCCAGATATTTATGGAATACTTCCGCCCAATGAATGGCATTTTCCATGGAACCATCATAATTATCCAGGGCCGAACTGATTTCTGTCAGCCATACTTTCAGACCTTGCTTTACAGCCTTGTCATAAGGCACGATGGGGAATTCATAAGGAATATGTGGAATGTTATATCCATGCCCTGCGGCAACATCTGCATATTTAATAACATCAGGATTGGCATCCATTACGTTTTCTACATATTTTTTAGCGGAAACGACATTAAAAGCTCCCAGTACCAACGTAGACCATTGTGCCAGTTCTCCGAAAATGATTTGAGAATTTACAGACTGCTTTTCGAAAGTAGGTCCCATGTAATTGGCTATAAAGTCTGCCAGTTGTGCAGGTGTCCATTTGCATGAATTCCAATCAGCCTCATAATTCGGTTCATTGACAGGCGAAACAGCATAGACATCCATTCCCGCAGCTTGGTAAGCTTGTACAAATTTAACAAGATAGTCTGCAAACATCTGGTAATATTCAGGTTTCAGGAAACCATGTGATGCAAAATTGTCAGGAGTGATGTATCCGTCTTGTTTCATCCATGCCGGGGGGCTCCAGGTACTGAAGAACAGTTTGTCGGTATGATACAGCTTTTGGGCTTGCTGAGTTACCCACAGTTGTCCTGTCCTTTTCAGCTCGTTGGCATCTGCCTGTTGGAAATAGGGGTCACTGAGTGGCATGTCGGTTTTTACATCTGTACCAAATGAAGAATCACCCTCGTTCATCCAGTAGTGTGGGAAAATTTCTCCTCGTAAAATACTTATGTCCAATCCATCTTTGCCAAAAAGCAAGTTCATGATTTCATCTCTTTTGGGGTGTGTGAAAATGTCAGCGGCACAGTCGGCTTCAGCAATGCCAAAACCGTCTAATTCCTGTCCTTCTTCGTCCCACTGTATTACTACGTTTTGCGTCAACATCCCGCGTGTTTCGGCTTTCATTTCATGTTGAGCCATTATTTCGGATTCTTCTGTCTGGGAGCAGGAGAAAAACAGACAGAATAGCATTGTTAGATAAAAAAAGTTTTTCATAATGTTCTTCATTTATGTCCAATTAAAATCAGGAAAGGTTAATAAATCATCCCCTCTCAAAAAACTAAAATATCCCTTGGAATAAGTCCTATTGAACAGTTTTATAAGCAGTGCTTCCGTCAACAAAATAAAAAGAATCCATATGAATGATTCGATCACATTATATTGACAAGGTGCAACTGTAAGACAGAACAATGTTCAAAAAGTGGAAAATTGAAGAAAGAATGTATTTATTTATCCCGATTCTTATACAATCATTGTATGGCTGCAAAAATACAGTTCCAAATCTGTTCTACTTCCACTTTGACCCTATTTCAAAGAACTATCTATTCATTTTGATGGGATAATATCGGATATTTTTTAACTTGCAATCACATTAGTGTCCCATTAAATTCTTACATATATCAATTTAGATAATAATAAATTCATAACTAACAGACATTGAATACTGAGTTTTTTTGAAAATAATTTTTTTGAATTTTTCATTTCAAATCCGTTCGCTTTGAATTTTGACGTAAATAATTAAATACTAATTACATACAACAACAATTTTAAAAAAAATAACAAGACACTAATGTTGCAATCATATTTTTATTTTAATTATTTGTCAACATCCCACCAAATTCGGGTATTCATATTATCCGGTCCTTGCTGCTGGATCGCTTTTTCTACATTTGCCCTGTTGATGGTATATTCATCTGTGGCATAAGTCAACCGTCTTGGTATCTGTCCATTGCTTTCGTTCCCCAGGTATTGGGTTGGTACCAGTCTGGGGTAACCGCAACGACGCCAGTTCGCATAACTTTCATATCCATTCATGAAAGTGGTTACCCAATATTCCTTACCCAGTACTTCTAATTTTTCTTCTTGAGTGGCAGCATTTTCAAAAAGATTCTGTGCCAGATAAGCATTTATCCGCTCTTCCGGGATGCTTACTCCATAAGCTTCCTTTTGTTCCTGCATAGAAAGACGAACAGCTTCTTTATACAACTCGTTTGGATCACCCTGAATCCATTGGCGCAGAGCTGCTTCTGCTTGAAGCAGCTTGCTTTCACTCGGCATGAGGAGCAGAGTTGGGGCGTCTTCGCGTAAAATGATTTGAGTGTTGAAATTGGAATATTCCTCGATTTTTCCTGTATAATCAGGACATGTGCTGATGGTATTCTTATCATAGCCATTAGGCAGTCCTTTCTGAAGTTCCGGATTGCTGTTTCCATCCTTAAGCGAACAGAACACTGAAATTCTTGGGTCTTGTGTATCTTTCAGATGATTCATGAATGTCCTGCTGATTTTCACTTTATCCTGTCCGATATAGTTATCTTTTTGGAAGCGTAATGTAACCGGATTTTTATCATCATCACGACCGCCTGCGATATGCCTTACACGACACATATCTTTTGCCTCATTCATGATACCGCCATCAATGGCTGCTTTGGCAGTGGTTCCTGCCAGTTCAGGGTTTACCTTGCTAAGTCGCATACCGATACGGAGCAGCAACGAATTACCGAATTTTTTCCATTGGCTGATATCTCCATTATAGAAAAGATCACCTTCAATGCCCGGTTTTTCTGTGCTTAGTAAACTGATCCCTTCCTTCACCTGTTCTATCATATCTGTGTAAATTGATTCCTGACTATCATATTTAGGCTTATAGATGTTCTGATGGAAAGCGTATCCGGCCTCACTATACGGAACATTTCCATAGAGGTCTGTCATCCGTTGAAACAGAAAGGCACCCCATATTTTGGCTACGGCAAGCATATTTTGGTATTCTGGCTTTTGGGAAGCCTGATATTCCATTTCGCGCCAGTTCTTGATAGCTGTACTATAGAAGTCCAAAAAATAGGAAGTGGCCGGAGCCTGCATCATATAATATTTGTCTCCTACACCGGCTTCTGTACTTTCCAAAGAGGCGGTTTGTTGCACCATCATCATACAGCAGCCTATCTGCATATTTTTGGTATGTCCGTCTATACTGGTATTCAGCTGGGTATAAGTCAGCAGAGGGCCAGGTTTTATAAACGTACTTTCATTTGGATTGGTGTTTTTGTCTTCAAAATTACAGGCAGTCAACAATATGCAGGCTGCACAAGTCAATGTCGTTCTTAAATATTTTGCTAACATAACATTCCTATTTTAAAATTTTACATTCAAATTGAAACCGATGCTGCGGGTTGCCGGCATTCCGTAGGATTCAAATCCTTGTCCGTTGCCGATATTCAGCATAGCTTCCGGATCTACCAAAGGTACATCATCATAGATGTTCCAAAGGTTGCGTCCTACTATAGCCAAAGAGAGAGAAGACATTCCCAGTTTCTTGATCCATTTTTGTGGAAAGGTATAACCGAAGGAAAGTTCACGAAGTTTTACAAAAGAAGCATCATAGACGAACTCCTCTGTAATGCCTGCCATCGCCATATAGTATTTCATAGCCTCTGCCTTTACATCATTCGGGGTCTTTCCATCAGCTTTTACTCCTTTTCCTATTATACCCTCTTCACGTCCGGGTAAGGTCCCCGCATGGCGTCCGAAACTGTACATATGCGCATTGGTCATAGAATAAATGTTGCCACCAATTTTTGCATCAATCAGAATATTGAGGGAGAACCCTTTATAGCTGAAACCGTTGCTAAACCCCAATGTATAAGGAGCGACTGATTCACCAAGCTTTTTGATTCCACCTTTCATCGGCAGGCCGTTGTCATCATACATGATTTCACCCTTGTCATTCCGTTTATAGGATTCACCCTTGATAATTCCGTAAGGTTCCCCTACTTCATGGTAGATGAAAGCGGGCCCACAATTGTCTCCGTCATGTCCGGTACGGGCTGTTTCCAGGATGAACTCGTCTATTTCATCGGTGATTTTTTTAACTTCACTCTTATTGTATGAGAAATTGAAGGAGGTGTCCCAGGTAAAATCCTTAGTCTTCACGGGTACGGCGGTCAACAGGAGTTCTACACCATGATTATGTACCTTACCCGCATTGATGCGTACGCCTTTGTAACCGGATGCGGAGGATACTCCGGCATCTACAATGTCATCTTTGGTATTGCGCACATAATAGGTAAAATCTATTCCTATACGGTTATTGAAGAAACGTGCATCCAATCCTATTTCATATGCGCTTGAGGTCAGCGGCTTCAGATTGAGATTCGGTACAATGGTCGGACTGACAGAGCCGATTGGTTGTCCATGAATTTTTTGATTGAACGCGTAGGTCAGCCCCAAATTGTAAGGACCTACAGCACCTCCGGATTGTGCCCAGGAGCCGCGTATCTTCAGAAATGGAATCCATTCCGGCAGTCTTACAGCTTCGCTGATGATGAATCCGGCGCCAATGGACGGATAGAATATGTGGTTACTACTGTTCTTTCCTTTATAAGACAAGGCGGAAAACCAGTCATTCCTACCGGTAAAAGTCAAATAGAGCATGCTGTGGTAGGAGAGTTCCAACTGACCGAACAAAGAGTTGATGTAGCTTTCAGAATGTGAACTGCTCCCATTGGTTACGGTACTATTGCCCATGGCATGAAAATCCGGCTGTATGAATCCTTGCCCGTTGGCTGTAGTCTGGTTGTACCAGGTTCCCATGGTATTCCATCCTAAAAAAGCATCCACGCTGAACGAATTGTCACGGAAGGTATTGGTATAGCCTGCGATGGCTTCCGCATTGAATTCACCGTTGTAGATAGCACTGTTTGACATGGCTCCGTCTGTATCTATGGCTGTGCCGTACGGAGTAATGGCTTCGTTTCTGCGGTTAATCATGTCACCACCGAATTTGCCGCGCACGTACCAGTTAGGGGTAAAATTATACTGTGCCTCGATAGAACCGATTACCCGGTCTTTGCTGTCTTTGTTGCTATGATTGTATGCGATGAAGTAAGGATTGCCGATGTAGGCCTGTCCGGTCGGTAAAAATTCCATACCTTTGTCATTCACCCTCCTTTCCAGTAAACGCACATCGGTATTTGGTGAAAGCATAAACAGGGTAGCGTTGGCGTTGGATGTCAAGTCTCCCAATCCAGGACGGTTCTTGGCGCGTTCACGTACGTACATCACGTTGGCCTTGAGCGTAAGATGTTCATCCAGTTTGGATTGTACGCTTAGGGTAATATTGTTACGTTCCAGTTTAGAGTTGGGCATGATGTCGTGAAAGCGTTGGTCACCAGCCGCTATGCGGAATTGCACCTTTTCCGTACCGCCTGATACGGCTACGTTATTGGTCAGTGCCCAGGCGTTTTCGTAGAAATTCTTGAAGTTGTCCTTGCCGGAAGCTACATAAGGGCGGCGTACACCGTCAAACTGCATTACATCCTTGCCGTCCAGCTTGCTACCAAATGACAACATGTTAATTTGAGAGGCCAGTGTAGGGGCTATCTTATCTATCAGTGTTGGAAGCATGGATTCAGGCAGACCATTCTGTTGAATCTGTTGCATGGCCAGGCCATAAGCCATCTGTTCGGCATTGGCCCCAGTGGACCCCGCACCATATTCCCATTGCAAGTCATTATTCTTGAAAACAATGTGTTCGTTGGTATAGGAAAGGTTATATTCCACCTTTATCTTACCGATGGCACCTCGTTTGGTTGTAATAACAATGGCACCATTGGATGCGCGTGAACCGTATAGGGCTGCTGCCGTACCGCCTTTCAGAACGGACATGCTTTCAATGTCTTCACTGTTTATAGAAGAAATACCATCGCCACCATCGGTGCCACCCCACATGTTGGTTTGTCCGTAATTGGTGTTGTCCATCGGTATGCCGTCAATTACATACAATGGCTGGTTGGAACCGTTTAAGGAACCGTTACCACGGATGATAATCCGACTGGAGCCCATCACTCCCGAAGCCGGTTTGGAAACATTGACCCCCGCAACTTTTCCGGCCAGTCCGGTAGCCAGGTTGGCTACTTTCACACGGTTCATTTCCTCCCCCTTCACTTCGGTTACGGAATAAGCCAGCGCTTTCTTTTCTTTACGGATACCCAAGGCTGTCACCACCACCTCATCTATGGTTATATCACTTTCTTTCAAAGTTATATTCAGCGTTTTACGCTCCGCTTTAATCTGTACGGATTGATAGCCGATATATGAAATGACTAACAATTGTCCCTCCTGAACTGAAAGGCTGAAGTTGCCGTCTATATCGGTAATGGTACCGGTAGAGGTTCCTTTGGCTTGGATACTGGCACCGATAATGGCTTCTCCGGTAGAGTCTACAATCCTCCCTTTTACCTGTATAGGTTCCTCTTTGGAAACAGGCTTTTCTTTTACAGTTTTGGAATTGACCAGAATGGTATTCCCTTTGCGCTCAAAGCGCAACTTTGTCTGCTTTCCTATGGCATCCAATATTTCTTTCAAGGAAGCATTACGAAAGCTCAAGGTTATTTGCGATTCCTGACGGACGGTTTCGTGGTCATAGAAAAATTTCACTCCGGTTTGTTGGGTAATTTGTGCAAAAACTTGTTCTATATTCTGTTTTTTCACTTGCAGGGTCAAACTGTTTTCGCTTTGTGCGTAGGTCTTCATTGAAATGACCGAGAAGCATGTAAATAGTAAAAAAGTTAAAAAAGGGCAGGAATAGGTACTTCCCTTTTTTAGAATAGAATTAATATTCATAGCTTTGTAGACTTTAATAATTAGATTTAAGTTGTTAAAGTAACGGATACGCTGTTATATCAACGGCCAAATCGACAGGCAGTGTTCCGTACCGGGTAAAAGTTTTCCTTTGGGAAACTTTTACTTTTTTAGAGGGTAACTAAACGGATGATATTGTCATAGGCATTTTGATTTTGAAGGTCCATATTATTTATAAAGTATGATATTCTCATTCTCCTTTTCATAGTTTATACCGCAAATGTAGTGCAGGGATTCTAGAATTGTTTCCAAGTCCTGATTATCATGTTCACCGGAAATCAGATTATCGAATGATTGCCCTTCTCGAAAAGAAATGCGGCAGTTGTATCTGCGTTCCAATTCTCTTGCAACATCAGCCAATGGGGTCTGATGGAAATGCAGCGATCCTTTTCGCCATTCAGCCACTTTGTTTTCACATCTTTTGAGCTTGCTGTATTCGCCGGATTGTCGATTCAGGTAGATTTGTTCCTGCTTTTTTAATCGGATACGGTCTTCAGGAAGTTTCACCTGTACTTTTCCTTCTTCGACTTCTACGGATTGTATCTGGTCATGGGGATATGATTTCACATTGAATTCCGTGCCCAATACTTCTATTTGAAAAGCGGCAGTCTGGACTTGAAAAGGCTTTTGGGGATCAGACGTGATTTTAAAGTAGGCTTCTCCATTAAGTTGCACATCCCGTATGTTACCGACAAATTCGGTCGGATATTGCAGTTGTGAGCAGGCGTTTAATACTATTTGGCTACCATCCGGTAAGACCAGTTCTTTTTTTTCACCAAAACCGGTTTTTACTTGGGTCATAACTATATGCCGGATGTCCCAATGTTGTTTCAAAGAAATACCTCCTATGACCAGTAGAACGGATGCGGCAATACCCGTAACCGCATAGAATACCCGCTTTACCCATGAATGATAGTTTCGTGGCTGTAATTTCTCAAGCAGAACTGCTGCTTTTCTCTCCTGTTTCTTATTTAAGTCAGGAACATTAGAACAAGCCTCTGCTTCTTCCCAAACTTCAGCTGCCAGATCCTCTAGAATTCCCAGTTCGTCAGCATGATGCAGGCTTTCTGTTATTTTTTTAACTTCCTGACTGCTGTAAATGCCATTTAGATACTGGCGTATAATCTGTTTCTCTTGCTCTTTTTCCATCGTCTCTCCATTATTTTAATGGTGCTATTATAAATACACCATAACAAAAGGGATGGAGGGATATATTAACCTTTTTTAGCAAATACCTACATAATAAACCGACCATAAAAAGGCCCCTTTATTCATTTTATGATGGTTGCTCATAGGAATAGTATTCATTAATAAAGAAGAACGGGGGTGTTTATGGAAATATAAAAGCCTATTCTATTCACTAATTTTCACTCGGTTTGTCTTTTCTAGCAGAAAACGGTTTTGGTTCCAATGAAACGGTTTATATTCATTGTTTTGTCTGAAAATGTTGCAGCGAAATATCAATCCGTCCACAGACTTGGCATAAAGAATTGGGACATCAAAAGTGTCAAATTCGTTTTCTTCAATCAGGATACTTCCTTCTTTGCCGCCGTGAAAGTATTGTTGTTGATTGTTTATATTGGGTATTTCAGGATAGATGGAAATAATGGCATTGGTGAACTGGAACAGGCTGGTCAGCGCATTGATGAAACGGTTTTTACGGATGATTACATTACGGCAGGCACCGGTTTCGTACCATCCGTTACAATCACCGCACAAGAGGATTGCAGTCCCTGATGTATGATCAAAAATATTGTTTTCTACAAGTACTTTTTGTGGAGTACTGAACAAAGCGCCCCGTGCCCGGTTATTGCGGATAATATTATCTTTGAATTCCACTTCTGGTGTCCAGGTGAGATTTTCGATGCCATACTCCTCCTGTCCATCGATTTGTGGATCAACAGGATTGCAGAAAGTGATTTTGAATTCGCGGAAACCGCTTGTTTTATTTAAGGTGGCAGGCGAAATGGCGGCAATACTGTTAGGTTTCCCAACAATATCCATTGTGCCGGAGCGGATAAAATGGATACTGTCGCCCGGTTCACCCCATCCAAAGCCCCAGGATTGGTCATGCATATAGCGTCCAATGAGGGTATGGTCGTCAATCCGTTTTATCACTTTCAGATAGGTGCCATGTATGTTGATAGCATCATCCATCATGCTTTCGTACAAACCGTTGCAGGAAATTATTTTTCCTTTACAGCCGGAGAAGTGCGTAGCATCAGCTTGAGTGGTGAAATAACGCGGGTCATCCTCCCCTTTCAAACAAACACAAAAGGCATGAAGAGTGATGTTTTCACATAATTGGGCAAGCAGCCCCATACCTTCGGCGTAATGTATTTTTATATTATCCAATATGGTATTATGGTTGTGGTGTAGGAAAATACCGGGAGCAGGTCGATGCCAAGTACGCATAGCTATGACTGTACCAGGTATGAGACGGCTGTCTTTCCAATATGGAGCAGTGAGAGTGCCTTCTTCAGTGACAGTCACTCCTTTTGTTGAGAAGGCAAGATCGCTGGTATTGTAAACAATATGACGCTTTTCTTTTTCAAAAGCAATGCCTGATGTCGGGCGTGTGTGCCATCCTTTTCCATAGGCCTCAAAAATGGAGTCCCTGGAGATACGCCATTTCACCCAAGAGGCAGGCTCAAAGGTTATACCTTTTTCAACATCATTTTTTACTATACGGACTTGGCTGATGTGTGGATTGGAAAAATCAATACTGAAATTGCGTAAGGTGCAATTCTCCGAATTGAGCAGTGCCAATGGTAACATTCGTCCATGAAAGATAAATTCGGCACCGTTGCCTTCCAGTGTAAGGTGCTTGAAGCCATTCAGTTCAATTCCAACTTTCTTAGGATTGGTCTGATCGTGATTGGAGATGTAATAAGTGCGTATAATGGCGTCTGTTTCATAAAAAAAATACTTTCCTTTTGCAAAGCGAAGGATGATACTGTCTCCAGGATTACATTCGGTTTTGATGAGGTTGACAACCTGTTGCATAACAGGGCTTGCATTTTTGGAGCTGTTGGCTTTTAATCCCATTTTGGCAAGATCGTAGATACGTTCGGTACCGTTTATATTATTCAGGCTGATTGCCGTAAGAATACAGAAGTATATCGCTTTTCTTAAGTTCATTTTTTATTAATTTAAGGTACTGATTCAGTTAATAACAGTTTATAAGCAGGAGTTTAATGATCTCTTTTTCCTGGAAATAGTTCATCTCACTTTTGAAGCCAATTATAAAGTAATGTTTGATATTTTTTATGGGCTTAGGATAAAAAGTAAAAGGAATGAAAGAACATCAGATTTCATTTCGCAATATTTGATGAGATACTGGCGAATGATATGCAGACATGAGGTTATATGTTCGTGCACAGTATTGACAGAGATACCCAAATTGTCGGCGATTTCTTTATAGGACATATGCCCTTCGCGACTTAACCGAAAAACCTTTTGCTGCCGGGGGGACAGGGTTTCGAAAGCCTTTTGTACCACTCCTTTTAGATCTTGTGACAAAAGTTCATTTTGGGCATCTTCTGCATAATCAATGGCATGGGTTCGTACGTGATCCTCTAAAATATGTTGGCGTTCCAAACTGCGAAGCTGGTTTAGCACGCGATTCTTAACTATGGTATATAAATAAGTTGAGAAAGGCACATCTACTTGAATGAACTTCCTGCCTAACCAAATGTTGGTAAAAGTATCCTGTACAATATCTTCAGTATAGGTTGAAGATTTTAAGAATTTGAAAGCAAAGAATATAAGCTGCTCTCTGTATAAATTATACAACTTGCAGAAAGCATCTTTATCGCCTTCTGTCAGTCGGATAACCAGTTCCTTCTCGTTGATGCAATCATTCTGCTGCATGTATTTTTCATTTTAGTAAGGTTCTCTTAAAAACATTTTGCAAAAATAAATATATAAATCAATATAAAAGCTGTTTTGTTTTGATTTTTTAATAAAAAAAATACTACTACCGATAAATTTTGCCTTATTGCAATAATCAGAATATTGCAAATATAAATTATCAGAAAACACAGTTGTGATATTACTTAACGGGAAGAATGTGGATTTCATTCTTCCCGTTTGTTTTTTTTGAACAGTAACAATTAATACCCCTCTTGTTATTAGGAATTATATTTTAGGGGCATTTCATTGGACGATTTTAGTTTTCAGCAAAAGAGATGCTTTTCCAATTATGTCCTTTCCATTCTTTTCCTTCTCCGACAAAGGGGTCTTTCACTTCAGATTCCTTGTTCGGGTGCAGTGTGAGGTCTATATTCTTTGTCACATGGTCCGCAGGGCCGAAAGTAGTGCTTTTCACACTGATTCCTCCTTCTGCCAGCAGATAGAGTCGAGATAGGGCTTCACAATTTGTAAATACATCGCGATCGAAATAAGTAGCTTTCGGGAGTCGGGCACTAACCAGCGCACTGCAATTCATCAGAGCCGTCAGACCAATTTCAGTAACCTCCGGAAGTTCTATCTCTTTCAGTGCTTTACAACCATTAAAAGCCATATCACCCAGCGTTATCACCTCAGGTAAATATACTTTCTCCAATTTCGAGCAGTCACCAAATACTTTGGCATCTGTTCGCGAAGTAACACCTTCAGGCTCAATGACTCCTATCGTTTTGACTTTCGGCAGGCTCACTTCAGTCAATTGCCCGCACATACTAAAAGCAAAGCCTCCCACCGTTGTCACTTTGGGGAAATTGACCTTTGTCAAAGCGGAACTCGAAAAACAACTTCTGCCTATTTCTATAAGTTCCGGCATGTTGACCTCTGCAAGTTGGGTACAAGACTGGAAGACCTGATTAGCAAGTTTCCGTATGCCTGGAGCTTCTATTCGTCTTAAGTTTTTGCAAGAATAGAAAGCCCGTAGCCCGATGGATTGAATTTCATTGGGAAGAATCACCTCCTTTATGCCTGAGAAGTCGACATTCTTGTAGTTGTAGAATAGGTTATCCGGCAGCTTTGCCAGTCCGTCTTCATCCACAGGCCAGCCCGTGACCTTACTGAAATCTATTAACTCGGTTTCGATGCCATTAAAGATGTTTGAAGAATAATAACCTATCGCTGTGTAATCTCCATAGAGGATAAACTCCGTTACTCCGGCTTCTGCTGCTTCTTTTACAGCCTTTGCCATTTCTTCGGTGGTTGCTCCATCCAGTTGGACAGTTGCCTTATTGCCATCGATGGTCACATACGAAATCTCTACGGCCACTTCACACGTGGCACTCTTGCCGCCTGCGGTGGCTGTTATGATAGCAGAGCCTTCGCCCACTGCCGTAACCAGACCTTCCGGTGACACAGTAATGACCGCCTCATTCGATGAACTCCAAACCACTTCACCAACACCTTCGGGAAGAACGGTAGCCGTGAGTTGCGAGGTTTCGCCGACTTTGGTCATTGTCAAGGTAGCAGGCGATACCATTACAGACTGAACTTCCCATGTCACTGTCACTTCACACGTTGCACTCTTGCCACCTGCGGTGACTGTTATGACAGCGGTACCTTTGTTTACTCCAGTCACCAATCCATTTTCTGATACAGTTGCCACTTGTGTGTCCGAAGAACTCCATAATACCTTTTTCTCCGTAGCCTCTTTTGGGGTTACTTCTGCTTGCAGTTGATAGGTCTTGTCACGTTCCAAACTGATACTTGAAGGTGAAATACTGATACTTTCCACCGCTACTATAGGCGGTTCATTTTCTTCATCCGAGCATGCAAATAATACAAAGACTGACAACAGCCCAAACGCATACATCATTTTTGCTTTCATATTCATATTACATGATTTCGCAATCCCCTGAAATCAAAATAATTAGACATAAAACGTGGGATGCCGATGCCACTTCTTAATTTGGAAATCATAGAAAGAACCTTGCATACAGATGTTATAATAGTAGCCCACGCTGTTTGAGAACCACTATGCCATCTGAGGATGCAATTTAAAATTTTCCTATATTGCCAAATACTTGATGCGCATAACGTTTCTTCTTCTTTTTTGGAAAGAGTTAGTTCTTGTTAATTGCAAATATAAATATAATATTACACATTTCTATATTTTTATCTGAAATTTAGATAATGCAAAAACGAATACAAAAGCCCTATAATGCTAAAACTATATTAGCATAAAGGAAAGAACCCAAAGAATAAATCGTACAAACTTTCCTCTGACCAATGTTCCTTTTCAAAATAGTGGAGAGGTAAAAAAATCGTGTTTACAAATTGTCATCACCACAATTAATGTTTGAAGATGTTCAACCTCATTTAACGAAATGAAGAATAAGTCTGTATGAAAACAAAACGGAGACAATGGAAGTAAAACAAGATTGGCTAAGTATCTATTTTCAACAACTTAGTTGATTTATACAAATCCACATATTGGAAAGCAGAAAAATATATACCGAACAATCATGTCGCATAGTTCGTTTTCGAAGAATCTAAGTATATATAGATAAATACCGCTAGAACACCATAAACACGTAGTCCGGTCAGACACAAAGTACAAATCGGAAGTCATCCTCATTTCTTGCGGCAAAAATAGTTGTTTTTCAGGTCGGTCCCGCAAGGCGGCCCAAGGGCCGGTTGCTCGTGAAAAAATCTTCCTCACGCTAACGCGTGAGCGTATTTTTTCACGGCAAGCCTTGCCGGAGACCGCCGAAAAACAAACTGAAAAAAAGCACAAGAAATAAGAATGCCTACCAACGTAGGCGATGTATAACTCAAAAAATTATAAGGCTATGGCAGACAAGAGCACGGAAAAGGAAAGAATGTTCAACAAATGGTTCACGAAATCCTACAACAGGCTGAGAACCTCACTCCGGAAATACGGCATGCTGGACGAGGACAATTTCCACGACACCTACCTGTTCGTAAGAAAGCAGGTAATGGCACCGGGAAAAGATATAACGGACTATGAGGCGTATTTCATCGGATGCTACAGGAAGGCGGCACTGGTGAAAATCAGGAAGGAGAACAGGTACACACATCCCGAAGACGACTTCTTCCTCAGATGCGGTGAGGAGGCGAAATTCATCTCGGAAGACGACCTGAACGGCTGCGAGAGACTGGTGAAGGACATCCTGCGTTTCATACGCCAGAAATTCCCATACGAAGAATACCGCATGTTCATGCTCAGGTTCTATGAGGCACAATTCTCATTCAAGGCACTGGCGGAATGCATGGGCATATCGGCAGTGGCCATTTCCCAAAAGGTATGCAGGATTGTGGACGCGGTACGCACTCACGGCAGTTTCGCATGGAGGAGCCAGATGCTGGCGGTAGAAAGTTTCATGTATTGATGTTTTGAAAAATTGTTTAACCGGAAAAAAGGAAGTTATGGCACTGATAGTATACAACAAGGAGAACTCCCGTCCGCAGGAAGTCACATACAAGGGCAAGCGGACCATCAACCTGGACAGCAGGGGAACCGTCTATCTGTCTAAAACGATGTCAATCGAGCTGGGAATACTAGGCGGAGGAAGGGTGAACTTCGCCCATGACGACGAGACGGGCGACTGGTATATCTGCCGGGCTGACGATAACGAAGGCTTCATCGTATGGAAAGACAAACGGTGTGCAAGGTTCTCGGCGGGGTTCATCGTACACAGGCTCATGCAGCAGGCAAGGGTGGAAAGGAAAAGCGTACAGTTCATGATGGCAAAGACACCGATGGAAGTAGGAGGAGTCGTCTATTACAAGATACTGCTTTCCAATCCTATTCTCAGATAATAAACGGATTAAAGAACCGATGTATAAGGGGTATCCGGCCTTGCCTGCGGATACCCTTTTTCTCATGGGAGAAGGCTAAAAAACTGCCCGGGTCGGGTTTACCCTTATCATCCCGTCTCCCTTACTTGCCAATAACATACCCTTATCCGTACACCACGTCCGCTTGCTACGGCAATGGCAGATTGCCTTATGGTCCGGAAACACCCTGCCGTTCGGGGAACAGGGCAACAACATCTAAACCGGGCAACGGAATGTCAGGTCATGACCGTATTCCGTCGCTGTCCTGCCATCATCCGCTCCGATGGCGATGACATTTCATTCCGTTATCATATCATTCTCTTTTTCTCCTGACATATTGACACACTGTTTCTCCGACATAAGGACATAAGAATATGTCATACCGGTGAAAGAGGATGGACATAATACCCCGGAAGAATGACATATCCTTATCCGATGCCCAAAAGTAGGACAATAATCCGACTCCATAGCCATCTTTCAGCCGGGTTGGCACCACATGGCATCAGCTGTCATTACAAGTCAGACAAGCAACTGCTTTACAACGTATTAATACGCTGTATTTTTGCACCATCGGAATACGACAGAGGAAAAAACGCACTTCGAAGGAACCGGCACTCCGCAAGCGTCGCGCAGCAATCCGACGACAGGCGGATTCTCTGTTCAAACGAACAGAGCAAGTTGTGTTTCCGTCAGACAAAAACTATTTTGTCAGACGGAAACCGCGCCCTTCAGAGAAGTGCAGAGACATTGCTCCGAAGTCGCAATTCCAGAAGAGAAGAAGTATAAATCCAAAATCAGACAGATAGAGAAGACAAATGTGACAAGAACGGACAAGAAATTCAAGAGTGCCCTGCTGACTAAGGTATAGTTTACGGCGGAATGTTGGGAAAACAGCTGATTCGAGAAACTGCTGGCGGAATCCGGTTCAAAGGACCGCACGCTTTTCATCAAGAAGGCTCTTTGGATGGAGTCTAACAAGGTCACGATGGACTATTACATCAGGTTGACTGAATTTTACAGACAGTCCTAGGCTATTGTGAATAACCAAAACCAAATTGTTTGCACTCTGAAGAGCAATTTCAGGGAAAAACGGACAATGGTATTGCTTTACAGATTGGAAATAACAAGTATAGGACTGATGCTTGCCTGCAAGAAAGTCACAGCACTGACCAAGGAATACGAAAGGAAGTGGTTGCAAAAATAATGGCAAACTGAAAAATTCTTTTATATAGTTAGAGAAACTGGAAATAGACGCATGAGCCCTGCCGGATAAACAGTTCTGTCTGTTTTTATAGATATTTGCAGAGTATCCAGGAAGGCAGGTGCTGTAAAAGGTGTTGCCGGCTGATTTTTACCATGATTGACTGCCAAATAACTAACAACTTTTCGCCTGAACATTTCCTAAAAATATTGTGAATTGTTCATTAATGACACTTTGATAGTATCATTGTCATAAATACCTGTACTTCGAATGTTTTGTGCTGTAGTATCTTTTTCATTATTCCTTCTGTTCATCCAATAAACATCAATCTGTTTTCTGATTTGTTCAACTCCTTGCTTGTCCACCATTTCAAATTCAGCATAAGCTACTTTTGTATTTCCATTGAATGATTTATAGATGCGATATTTCCCCGGACGATTAGGTACTTCAGAAGTATAAAGCCTAATAGTCTGCTCATGGTTGGGACAGTCCGGTAAGAATATCCATAAAACATCATTCCTGATTGGATTGGTCGGCAGCACTTCCCATTTTTTTTGCCTTTTATTATAATAGGTAAGGCTGTAACCTTCACCACAATCATATTCATAATGGGAATGGTTGATAATGATCACTTTCACTTCTGTTACCGATAAAGGATAATAGTCATATTCGGTTCGTATTGAGAGAGAATCTGAATTTAAGACTTCTCCTTGCAGAATATCCCGTGGTATAGGTCTTTGTACTATATTTATAGGACATTTTAAGAGTTTTCATTTATTGGAATGATTTCAATATCATTTGTGAAATCTGACATAATATCAAATTCTAATAACGGAGAATCAAAAACCTCTTTTTTGAATGCCGATTTAAAAAACTCAAAAGAGTCTGTCGGTATATCCAGGAAGTAAACAGATACTTTGTCTGCGCCCATCGCTGCCCCTAAACAATGAAAACGCTGTTGCAGAGTGGTATCGGATTTAATAATGCTGTCTACATATTGATGTAAAGAGCATAATTCCTCCTGCAAACGAATGCTGTCTGTTTTGGCTTTCAGTTCTTTCTTGGAAGAACCGGAATGACAAGAGTAAAATAGTATTAATGATATAAAGAGTAAATATTTCATAGGCTTGATACTCAAAAAAGGACTATACTTGAATATTAAAGTACAACAAAATGATTTTGATTCCAATGTAGAATGCAAGGTAACCCTACTTTCAACAACTGTGTGACAGACAATTTTACGCAAAATAGAATGTAATCCCAATTTATCAGCAGCTTTACTCATACCTAATAGTGAAACTCCTTCAGTTGTGGCAAAGCAATATTGTGAAAGAGTGTCCACAGAATACTCTTTATTGTAATAGCTGCATATCATGGATGGACACGCTATGCCACATTGCATGGAATCTTTTTGTTTACATAAGTGAAAACTACTCATAGTTCAGCTATATTATAATCTCTCACTATCAATCCCAAATCTGCTCTGCCTAATCTTTAAATTCTTTCCAAAGCGATAAGAAAGAGATACTTTCAGTACACGGTATGGGGAACTCTCAAATGTATGTGTCGCATCTTGGTTGAAAATAACCGATTTAGCAGGTGATGCCAGCATATTCTGACACTCTACCCCCACAGACAGACGCTTATTAAGAAGTAAATATTTCAATCCTAGATCGACTCTGTATCTGGACTTACTTTCACCCACAATATCTTTTTCTTTTGACTGATATTGCCCCCAAAGAGTAGCCATTAAGGTCTTGGAACGGTTAAGATAGACGTTATTATTCATGTAGATAAATATGGAGGTATTGGTCGTCTTTTTAAAATCATAGCCAGCCACCGGACGGGAAATGATGGTATAAACACTTCCCTCTATACTACTGTCAAACCAAGATAACCGATCGAAATAATATGACGCATCTATACTGTACATCTGTTTCTTCATGATATTGTCGGAGGTGATAGTTGTCAGTTTGTGACTGTCATCCATAGTTATGTAAGAGGCTACCACATGATTCTTCCACATGGCGCTCGCAGAAACGGAAAAGTCTCCTTGTGTGTAACCCAATTCTGCTGTATATGATTTTTCCGGCAACAGATTAGGATTTCCTTCTGTTTTGGTGTAAGCATCCGTATAGGTAACAAAAGGATTGATGTCTACATAGCTGGGACGGTTTATTCTGCTCGACATACTTAGATAGAAGGTCTTGTCTTCGTTTAAATTGTAATTGAGATAAGCAGTTGGGAATAGATCGAATTGATGTTTTACGGTGCGTTGACTCATCTTGATTGAGTTACCGTCAAGTTTCCCATATTCTCCACGCACACCCAGTTTGAAGTCCCAATAATCCGAACATTTCAGCCTCAAGTCAGCATAAGCAGCCAAGATATACTCACGATAGATAAAGTGGTCATCCAGATCCTGGCCTGTACTGATTTGCTCATAACGAGTCCGATTGTCAGTCTTCGATTGTGAATAGGCCACACCATATGACACCGCACCTTTACTTATCGGCATCTCCATATCTGCCTTAGCTTGATATATTTCTATCGTGTTTTCAGGACAGCGCTTGTAACTCAAACTTTCGTCATGCAATGTATACAGGATTACTTTGTCATTGATGGTATAGTTCAAGTAGTCGGCATTGACGCTTAACTCTCTTCCTTTATTACCTATATTGGCAAGTGTGTAATGCAGATTAGCGTTATAGCGGTTATAGTTGACGTTTGAATGGGTGTTTGTTTCATATTGTTTTAATTGCCGGTTTGTTTCCTTGTGCAAAACGCTTGTTCCGGCAGTGCTGTTTGCATCAGGCTGCATATTGGTGTATGAAAATATGGCTCCTAATGATGAGTTTTCCGTAGCAAGGTATTCAAGCCCAGCTGTTGCCACAACATAATTGTTAGATTTATGCATATTATTGGTTGTGTTCCATGTCTCGGAAGGATAGTCGATACCTTTTTCACTGTCTGACTGCATGGTGCCAAAGCCTACCCCCGCATTCATATATGCCTCCACTTTATTCTGCTTATATTGCAGGCTGATGCTCGCATCATCATATACAGATTTTCTGACAGACAATTTGTTTGCGGCATTGCCCCCTATAAAATTATTTCTTTGTTTTTTCGTGACAAAGTTAATCACTCCAGCACTACCTTCAGCAGAGTACTTGGCAGGTGGAATAGTCATTACTTCTATCTGCTTTAAGTTGTCGGAAGACTGGGCGGTCAGATAAGCAACCAAGCCTTTCATGTCCATATTCATCTCTCTTCCATTCAACAGAAAGATAATTTTTCCTTTGTTAAGCATGCTAATGTCATTATCTTGCACCAATATACCAGGTGTATGTTTCAGTACATCCATAAAGTTAGTAGCGACGGTATTCAACTTGTCGGCATTAAGCACCACACGATCTATCTCTCGTCGTATAAGAGGTGTTTTTGCGGTTACAACCACTTCGCCTAAAGCAATGTCTTGCCTGCTGAGCATTATAGCCACGGATATGTCTTTGTCGGCTTTCAACTGCTTTGTATAGTTAGCATAACCGATACACGAAACCTGCAAGATATATGTTCCGGAAGTTAGGTCATTCATATTGAAGCAGCCCAGCGAATCACTGATACAACCAGTTATGATATTCCCTTGGTTGTCTTTTAATACGACTGTTGCCATATCTACAGTCGCATTTTGGGTGTCTGTAACTTTGCCATATAGCCTAATTTGCGCACTGGATGTATTCGCCATAAAGACCGCTACAAAAAGTATATAAAGAAACTTATCCATTGTATTTTAATTATCTGTTTTTGCATTCAATCCCGCTCGTATCGCTTTTTCATTTCCTATGCCTTTGCAATCAGATTCAGCATTCTTACTGTTCGTGTCCAATTACAAATCTGTCGATGCCTATCGTTTACCCTGTAAATATAACAAAAAAAGAATCTTATAATGATAATTTCAAATAAAAATATAGCGCTGCATTGAATTGGCAGTATTTTAACTTATAGCTACCAAGAATAAGCTTTAAAACTGCCAGCTCTTATGTCTCTATTGTGATTAAAAAATTATAGAATAGCATGAAAGACAAATGGATTTTAGTGAGTTCCTATAATCAAAGGTAAATCAAAACCTTTTAGTCACGGGCGTTCCAGCTTCGCTTTCCATGTGTATTTTCCTTGCGACAAGTCGCGGAAAATACACATGGAAACAAACGCCCGGACAACGGTTTTGATTTTTAGGAAGATTATAGGGACTCACTGCGACCGACGCGACGCACGGACAGATCACACGGCAAGCCGAACAGAGCATATTTTAATTGAACATAAGACCCATCCGAAAAAAACGCTTCCCGGACAGGACAACGAGTACGCTACTAGCTTTCCAGTCCCAATGACAGTAAGGGACTTCAGCTCCCTCTGCTCTGCATGAGACAGGCTAGCGCACCACAATCACTCCGTCTTTCTCTTTGCTATGTAACAGAATATTCTTCCAAACATCCGCTTCCTTATTACTACCATTATACAAATAATTTGAAGTATATTCGTGGTAATCAAAAAAAAGACCTGTTTTATTAATATGAATTTACCTCAAATTATAGATAGTATAAATCTGCATCAAGAAATTGAATGATACTAAAAAGCAAAAAATATTACTGTTTATATAGTCTTCTGATGCAATATGATGTCATCTGTACCACTATCCTTGGAAAAAGGAGGCAGTCATCTTACTTTTGTCAAAAGACCAAAAAAGAAATATATGGAAATCGTGAACATCGAAGCTGCAACTTTTCAGGAAATGAAAATGACATTGAAACATTTTTCTACAAGAATCAGACAAATTGTAGGAAAAACATTGACTAAGAATACAGAAGAATGGTTGGATAATCAAGATGTATGCACTTTCCTGAAAATATCTCCCAGAACTTTACAAAATCTAAGAAACAACGGGAGTATACCTTACACTCGGATTGAGCGTAAAATATTCTATAACAAACGAGATATTTGGAATTTTATCGAGGAAAGAAATATTCAATCAAACAAAAGGGTATGAACAACAGATTAATAACTAAAGACACCCCCGAAGTACAGACTTTTTTTGAAGAACTGGAAAATCTGCTGAACCTTATTTCCCGTTCGTTTGAAAACTACACTCCCATGTTGGACAATGAACGTTTTATCACAGATGCCGAATTGTCACGGATGATAAAGCTTTCAAAACGTACTCTGCAAGAATATCGTTCAACCGGTAAGTTAGCATATTATCAGCTTGGAGGTAACATCCTATATAAAGAATCTGATATAAAAAAACTATTGGAATCAAATAGGATAGAGGCTTTTCTAGAGTAATTTTTCACTTGAATCTAATAAATTAAAATATATAAATTTCCCATATTTCTAAATTATTGCTATATTTGTATTGTGATAAGTAAACGAGTCGGCTAAACCAAGCATAATGAGGTAATAGTCACAAGGTGAAATCGGTGGAGATATAATTATTCCACTCATAACAATCAGATAATCAGGAGATTTTCAACAAGGTTCTGTTCCCAGGCGGATCACCAAGAAGCTGGACAAAACCAGACAAAGAAAAGACAACTCCTACAATATCAAGGTATTGTAGGAGTTTTTTCTTTGTATAAAGTCCGTGACCGAAGACACGAAAAGGTCACAAAAAGACAGACTTTAGTGACCAATTCGTGACCTGGGCTCAGTTTGAAAACTTGGGGGAATTAGTTAAAAACACTATCTTTGTGGCAT
>ERZ791812.306-NODE-306-length-28965-cov-11.525631_pt1 | contig 28965 bp, 20 predicted proteins | sample MGYA00510303_ERZ791812 | MGnify/ENA primary metagenome ERZ791812 (study PRJEB30046, sample SAMN00791985) | human gut metagenome | study: EMG produced TPA metagenomics assembly of the A metagenome-wide association study of gut microbiota in type 2... | reverse complement strand
TACTGTTGGCTGACAGATTCGGGTGTGCAGGGCAACCGTAAGGTTGCAAAAGCTGTCTGTTTCCAACAGAAACAGACAGCTTTTGATTTGCGTTGAAAGCATCTTGCTGTTTTCTCTCGAGCAGGGCGGTCTTCCCACGGACCGCCCCGCGAAGCCGTTACGGCTCGATGATGTTGAAGGGGTTGGTCCCGGTGATCGGGAGCTGGTTCATATTCTCCATCATCAGCGTCAGCAGCTCTGCGCTGCCCTCGACCTTGACGGCCTTTGCAACCGTTTCCTGATTGTTGGTCAGGATCGCAAAGAGCGCGTTTTTCGGGCAGGTGATGGACACGTCCGCATCATCAGACAGGGTATCTGCATAGACCAGCAACACACCGTTCTTCACGCGGAGCATGTGCTGTTCGCCCACGTCAGGCAGGATCACGTTCATGGTGAAGTCGCGGTCAGCCAGCGCCTGCTTGTCCATGACAATGGCCATGTAGTCAAACAGCATGGGTGCGGAGAGAGCTTTGACCATGTCGCCGGTAGACTTGGTGGAGGCGGTAAAATTGGCGTTTCCATGGCGCAGCTCCTGCGCGGCGGTCAGATATTCGTTGCGCCACGGGCCGGACTCCGCCTGATACCCCAGCTGCTCCAGTGCATCGGCGCACAGAAGCCGCGCATCGGTGTTCGTCGGATCGGCAAAGACGATGGTGTTTGTGACCTCGGCGACCCACTGATATTCACCCTTGTCAAAATCCGCCTTTGCCATTTGCAGGACCTTGTCAACATCCCCCAGGTACTCCACCCATTTTTTTGCGCTGTCGCTGGGCATGAGGGGGTTCAGGTTGACAGGGTTGCTGTCATACCAGCCCATGAACTTCTGGTAGACCGCCTTGGCGTTGTGGGCGACGGTCCCGTAGTACTGGCGGGTGTACCAGATCTTGTTGAGTGCTTCCGGCAACTCGATCATGTTGGAGATCTCGTCGCTGGTGTAGCCCTGATTGATATAGGTCAGGGTCTGGTCGTTGATGTACTTATACACGGCAGCTGTGTTGACCATGTAGTCGTTCACCACGTCATTGCCCCAGTGCGGCCAGTTGTGGGACTGGAAGGTGACCTCCGCCTCCTTGCCGTAAAGGGAGATGGCCTCGGTGATATAGCTTGCCCATGCCGCGCCGTCGCGCACCTCCGCGCCGCGCAGTGTGTAGAGATTGTGGAGTGTGCCGGTGCAGTTTTCCGCCATCCAAAGCGCCTTGTACTGGGGCAGCCATGTGTTCATTTCGGCGGGCGCTTCCGTACCCGGCGTGAGCTGGAACTCCAGCTCCACACCGTCGATCGTCAGCTTTTCGCCGGACTGCGTGATTTCATAACTGGGCGTCATGAACGAGACCGTTCCGGTGGACTGTCCCATGCCGATGCCCTGCGCCAGCTTGCCGGTCACGCCGGGGGTCAGAAGGATGCCATACTGATAATTGCTGCGGCGGCCCATGCCCTTACCGGCGTAGACATTTTCTTTCACAGAATGCTCCGTGAAGCCCACAGGCGTGATCACGGGGATCTTGCCGCTGGCGAGCTGGTCTTCGATAGAAAGCGTCTCGTCCGCCTTATCCTCTTTCGCCATCACGCCGGCGATGCCGCCAAAATGATCGGCGTGGGAATGAGAGATTATGACGGCCTTGACCGGGAATTTACCAAGATTCTTTTCGATCAGCTGCATGGCAGCCTGGCTGCACTCCACGCTCATCAGCGTGTCAAAGACGATCCAGCCCGTATTGCCCTTGACAACGGTGAGGTTTGCCATGTCATAGCCGCGGACCTGATAGATGCCATCCGTCACTTCAAAAAGGCCATAGGCATGGTTATTTTTCGTGTTCTCCCAGAGACTTGGATTTACGCTGTCAGGCGCTTTTTCATAATCGTCCAGGAACGCATAGGCTTCCTGACTCCAGAGGATCGTCCCATCCTCGTCCTTCAGTTCCAGTGTTTCCGGCGCGTCGATCAGTCCGCGGGTGGCGAATTCATATTCCCGCTTATCATCGAAGTCAAGTTCATCGTAGACGGCGGCATTTGCCTTTGCCGTAAAGTCTGTGGCGGGCTTGACCTCGGCGGTCAGACCCAGGTCTGTCTTTTCCGCGCCCGGCTCTTTGCGCCCATCCTGCGCACAGCCGATGCAGGACAGCAACAGTACCGATGTAAGAAGCATTGCTACAATACGTTTCATAGCCATTCTTTTTCCATCTCCTTATTGTTCGCGGATAACAGGTGGCTGCCAGCTATCCAGTGCTGTCATATCCGGTACATAGATCCGCATGAACAGATGAAATTCCCCATCGGAAACAGGCAGCCAGTTAGAGGTGTCTTCCGGTGCATCCTTGGACAGGATAATATCCAATGTGCCGTCCGCATTCAGCTTGAAGTCGGAGCGGTCGTTGATGCAGTAGCGGTCGATGGAATTGTCAATGAGGAAATCATCCTCTCCGTAGGCGGTCACGGACCAGAAGCCGCCTTCCAGCGTGGGAGGAAGGGTTTCAAAATGGAGCGTATACGTCTTTTCTCCGGTCAGCGCTGCGCCGTTCTCATCCACCGTGGTCTTGGGATAGATCGCCACGTCCACGGTGTTGGCGCCAAGCCCCACCAGCGCTACCATCGCGCGGTAGGTGTACTCCGTGCCGAAGTCGCCGATGGGCTTGCCGTAATAGATCCACTGACCGAGTTTCTGCGCATACTTCGCGCCGTCGGCGGCAAGCGTGGCGCGAAGCCCCTGAAGCATCTGCGTCCAGCGCTCGGCAGCTCCTTCGCCCAAGAGGGCGGCGTCGAAGGTCTTGCCCGCGCCCACGTTGATAGCGGAAAGTTTCTTCAGCAATTCCTCATCCGCATCGGCGGGTGGGTTGACCTGCATCAGAGCGTTCGCCGTATTGAAAAACTCTGCTGGCGTCATGGAAAGCACTTTGTTTATGGGAACAAAGTCATTTTCCTCTTTATAAGCTCCCTGCGGTGCGGCATACTCGCCTCCCTGTACATAAGCCGAAAGCGGCAGGAGCCGCATCTGCTCCTGAATGGCATAGACATTGGGCAGATTCTCGTTCCCGGACAGCACCGTGCGGGTGATCGACCACACCGTTGCGGTGGGCACGTCCACGCGCGTCACACCGTCGGGCAGCTCGCCCTCCCAGCCGGGAAGCGCGATGGCATAAGCACCCGCCTTGTCCAGCACGGCGGCGGTGTTCGTCCACGCATCCAGAAACTGCACATTGCAGAAGCGATCCGTTTCCGGCAGGACGTAGATCATAGGCTCTGTGCTGATGTCAAGCCATGCCTGCGAATAGATGGTATCGACGTTCGGCGTCACGACGGTGCGGAAAGAGGCGTCCGCCAGCTTTTTTACATGGTTGAACTGATTGATGGGCGCACGGCCAGTCATGGTCCCGTCCGTATTGGTCGATAATGTTTTGGTTGCGTCGGTCAGCACCAGCGGGAACGCATAGATGTATGCCTCGCTGACCGTTTCCCACACGGCCTCAGTATCCGGTGTATCCGGCTGCGTTTTATCGGCAGAGCAGGCGGAAAGAAGTCCGCAGGAAAGCAGTGTAAGCAGCGATAGTAGAATTGCAAGTATCTTTTTCATGTTGTCCTCCTATGATTCTTTTCTGCTTTGGTTATCTCCACGGAACGGTTTGTGCGTATGGATTTACTATGAAGTCGTTTGTGATTTTCTCTTTATGGTAAACTATCGATTATTCCACCCCTTTCTTTCCGCAAGCCTTGAAAGCTCTTTTTTGACCGCTTCGATTTGTGGGTCAAACAGCGCTCGCTCGGCAAAGATCATATAATTGTTGATGGCGAGGATCGACAGATGAACGAACGGCGCAACCTCTTCGTCGGTGCAGCCGAGGATCTCCGCAATCCTGCCCGTGTAATAAGGGTATCTTGCCGCAAGCCGTACAAGGGAAGGCTTTACCTTTTCTCCGTATTCGCGCGACACACATACGCTGACCAGAAAGCGCATGGTAGGCGACATTTTATCCGCCAGCTCACCGAGATGATCCATCATGCTTTTGATGTCACTAATATCTTCAAACACGATGGCAAACGCAGCTTTTTCAATTCGACTGATCGCTTCCTCGGCGCAGGCAAGAACGATTTCCTCTTTGGTGGAGAAGTAATAGTAGATGCCGCCGTTTTGCAGTTTTGCCGCCTTACAGAGGTCCTTTGTCGTGGCAACGGTCAGTCCCTTTTCGACAAAGCAGTCAAGGCAGACGCCTACAAGCTCCTGTCTCTTTTCAGCTTTCTTTTCTTCCCTCAAAACACAATTCCCCATTTCTGTGCATTATCCAATGCTTCTTATAATAGCATATCAGACCCCACAAAATAAATCAAGTGCTTGCTTGAATAAGAATTATAAATTTTTAGGATCACAATGCTTGATCAAACATCACAACAGCCTCACTTGGCAGCTTTGGCTCCAGTATGGTTTCTACGTTGGCACCGTTCATGGCGCTGCCGTCCTGCAGGCTGGCGGTGGTGATGCGCAGGGTGGCGTTGTACTGCCCGACCTCCAAGGGGCGGGTCAGGGTGATTTCCTCGATCATCTGCCCCGGCGGTACCTGCTTGCTGGTGTACAGCACCTCGTCCGTGTCGGACAGGACCAGCTCAAACGTGAAGTAGCAGGGGTTGCCCTCCGGGTTCAGCAACGCTACCTGTACGGTTTGCTGGTTGGCCGGCAGGCTGATAGACGGATAGCCGGGAATCTTGATGCCGACTGCCTCGCCGCTGTCGGCGGATTTGTCCGGCAGCTGATTGCCCGACCATGCGCTGGTGCCTTGCTCTAAATCCGGGGTGAAGGTATCCTGCTGTTGGCTGCGGGAAAGCTTCATGCCCGCCAGTACCGTTGTCACAATGATCACCACCGCCGCGATAATACCGATTACAATGTGTTTTTTCTGCAGCACGATGCCGCCCTGTTCCTTTTCGCGGAAACGCGCAATACATCTGGGACGAATAGACATTGCATAATCATACTGACCGGTTCTAAAACAAAAAACGCCCGCACAGCGCATTTTTGCGTTGTGCGGGTTGTGCAATATTTTAGTTGTTTCGTCCCAAAGTTGCGTCGAGGTGCGTAAAGGCGGCCTTCCGGGGGTTCACTTTTTATTACACGGGAAAAGACGGTTCGGCTTCGCCCTCCACCGGCAGCACCAGGCGGGAGCAATACCGTTTGGTTTCGATTTCGCGCCCGGTGTAGGGCGCAACAATGCCCAGCACACGCGGGTCCCCGGCGGGTGTCAGACCGCGCTCCTTCACCTCGCGGCCCAGACGCAAAAACGCCTCGTCCGCGCCCGCGTAGCTGCCGTAATACAGCACCGACAGGGCGCGGCAGGCAGGCAGAGTCACCGCCTCCCTGGGGGCTTTTTCGGGGCGTACGGGCACGCACACCCAAAACGGATACGGCTCGTCCGTGATATAGCCGTTCAAAAAATCCCGCCGCTGCGAGACGGTAAAAATCGGCTCGTCAGACAGGCGATACCCCCGCCGCACGCACTCGCCGTAAAAATCATACATGGCGTTGTACTTTTCGGCAATGGTGTGTCCCTCGCACAGGCGGCGGCAGCAGGTCACGGCGGGCAGCGTGAACACCTGCACCGACATGCCCGTGTCCGTGCCCGCGCGCAGACGCAGTTCCTCGACCCCGCGCGCGACCTCGTGCAGGTGTTCCTCCAGTGCGGCCAGCAAAACAGCCGTCTCACCGCCGCTGGCAAAGTAGGCGGCTATATCCTCGGTGCCAAGGCCCATGGCTTTCAGCTTTTCGATCTGCAAAATGCGGGCCACGTTGTGGTTGTCGTAATAGCGGCGTCCGCTGTCCGGCGCGGTGTAGGCGGGCGTCAGCAGACCCTTTTCCTCTAAGCGCAGCAGCGTGCTGCGGGACAGGCTGCAGGCGCGGGCGGCCTCGGTAATTTGAAAAAGTTTTTTCATATCTTCCGGCATGGCGCAAATCTCCTTAAAAAAACGCTTGCTTCGTTCAGGGGTGGACGGGTTATACTGTCATTATACGAGATACAGCGCCGTTGTCAAGACCTGCGCGGCGCAAGGAAGTGGGGGTTCAATACCTTGACGCGGTGGAAACGGATTTTGTGTGCTGCGCTGTGCCTGTGCGTACTGTGCGGCATTGCGGTGGTGGGCGCTTCGGCGGCGAGCGACCTGCCCATAAAATTTTCCACAGAGGGCAAGGTCTACCAATACGCTGTAAGCAAGAAGGACCCCGACACCGTGACCTATGGTGCAAGCTCCCCCGCTACCGCCGCGGGTTCCGGCAGTGCCTCTCTGTCCGGCGGCGGTATAAGCGTCAGCCTTGACACCGGGTACAACAAAAACTTCAAGCTGTGCTATAAGGAAATTCCCGTCACGGTTACAGTCCCCGCCAACACGACCTACACCGTAACGTTTGATATTGCGCTGAACGGGACGTACACCCGTTCCAACAAAAGAGCGACCTCGAATGCTTCTTTTCAGGTAGTGTATCTGGGGGATGTTTCCGCTGCCAACACGGCGACGGTATTTTATCCGTGCATACCAGACAGAAATACGATAAAAACGACGATTGGCGGCAGTGATGCAAATACCAATATCGTTCAGAAAATGATGGGGAAAGACGGCAGTAAAACCACGCCCGTAAGCCTTTCTGCAACCAAAAGCTTCGACTTTGTCAACACCACAAGAAGTACAAAAGATATTACCAAATATTTCGGCGTCTGGATTGCGGGCACCTACGGTAGCAACTACAGCAATCAGGCAAAGGCTACATGCACGGTCACGCCCGCGTCGGTCACTTACCCCGTAACTTTTAACGCCAACGGCGGCACGGTCAGCACAAAAAGTAAAAACGTGACCATCGGCAGCACCTACGGCACACTGCCCACGCCCAACCGCACAGGCTACAGCTTTGACGGCTGGTATACCAAAGAAATCGGCGGCACAAAAGTAACCGAAACCACCACCGTCGGCACAAATCCACCCGCCACACTGTATGCCCACTGGATAGCCAAGAAATATCTGGTAACCTTTGATGCCAACGGCGGCTGGATCAACACGGCAAGCGGACAAGTCAAAACGAAAAATGACACAGTAACCTACGGCAGCAAATACAATTCCCTGCCCGACGCCTCACGCAAGGGGGGCTACACCTTTGACGGCTGGTATACCGATCAAACCAACGGCACCAAGGTGGAGAGTGACACCACCGTTACCACCACCAAAAACCATATCCTGTACGCGCATTGGCATTTGACCCCGGCCCAGGCCCCCTACGATGTCGAATTGACGATGAATCCGACGACCGGCGTCTATGGCGAGCGCATTTTTCACCGTGTGAGTGCCGGTTCAAACACGGCCCACACCACGGAAACAACCTGGTATGCCTGTGATGAAAACGGCGACAACGGAATTCCTATCACCGACGAAAACGGAGACCCCACCTCCCCCAAAACCCCCACCGCAGGGGTGCATTACTATTACGTGCTGGTCACGGCCACACGCAAGGACAACGGCCTGCAAGCCAACACAAAAAGCAATGTAGTCTGTGTAACGGTGACAAAAGCCACCCCGACAATCAGCACAAAGCCAACGGCTGCCACGCTGGACCTGGCTGTAGGCGACACCCTGGATGCCAGCGCCCTGACCGGCGGCATTGCCAAAAACAACAACGCCCGCCCCTCAGTCACCGTGGCAGGCCGCTTTGTGTGGAAAGACGCCACGGTCAAGCCCCCTCTCGGCGGAGGACGCTATGCCGTTGTTTTTCAGCCGGACGACACCCATAACTACGAAAAGGCCGAAACCACGGTGTATGTCAACGTGACCTGCAGCCACAGATTCGGCGATTGGAACGCCGGAAGGCGCACCTGTGCAGTCTGCGGCGAGGTAGAAACACGCACCAACACCGTCACCGTCACATGGGGCGAGCTGGCCTACACCTACACCGACGGGGCGTGGAACCCCGCCACACACGATTATGACATCGGCGGCGGCTGGGCACCGAACCGCAAAAACGGCGATGTCATCACCGTGCAGAATGAGGGCGCAAACGAAGTCCGCGTGAAGTTCCAATACACACGAACCGACACGGCAATCGGCGGCAGCTTTGCCGACAGCGACGGAGACACCGTCAGCTCGATTTCCCTGCCCATAAGCGGGACAAAAACCGTGCGGCTGTGCCCGACAGGCCGCCCCGGCAAGGCACTGAACAACGCAAAAATCGGGTCAGTAACGGTCCGACTGGAAGGGGGCTATTGATGGAAAACACAGATAAAAAAGGCAAAAAGCGGTGGCTGCTGCTCCTGCTGCTGTTGCTGTTGCTGCTTCTGTTGCTGCTTGGCGTGCTGTTCAGCCGCAAAAAGCCGCAGGCGACGGACACCGCCCCCGCGCCGGAGTCATCGGTATCGACGCCCGCCGGCGGCGGTACGGTGTCGCTGACCTATTCCGATGCGGCAGGTATCGACTTAGCCGCCGGGCAGGTCACACTGCTGTTTGCCAACCCCGAAAAATCCGGCTGGGACGCATCGGTTTGCCTGGTTGTCGGGGAGGTTGAGGCGGCACGATCCGACCTGCTGGCCCCCGGCGAGCAGGTCACCCAGCTGCCGCTTTTGGACGATGCCGAAAAAGACATGGCGGCAGGCAGCTGCAGCGGCACGCTGAAGGTATCGTTCTACCACCCGCAAACCGGCGCCAAGGCTATGCTGGACGCCGAAATTCCCGTAACCGTCACCGTAACGGGCTGACCCCCGCACGGACGACATAGGGCAATGCCCGTACAATTTTTCAGGAAGGATGAAAAACAATGATGAAGAAAAAAACAGCTCTGGTACTTACCCTTGCCATGGTGTTCTCTCTGGCACCCCTGTCTGCCTACGCGGACACAATCGGCACAGCAGGCGGCACAGCCAGCCATGATGTAACGGCAACCTATAGGGCAGATTCGTCCGGCGGCGCGGGCGGCACGGTGTACAGCGTGGACATCACCTGGGGCGATATGGCGTTTACCTATACGGCGGAAGCCGGTATTTGGGACCCTGCCACCCACAAAACCACCGACGCCGAAGGCGGTGTCTGGACGGTCAACAATGACGGCGGCAACACGATCACCGTGACCAACCACTCCAACACGGGCGTTACGGCAGCGTTCAGCTATGCGGCAGACGCTGGCTTTGAGGGCATCACCGGCACCTTCGACAACACATCGCTCAATCTGGAAACCGCCGTCGGCACGACTGTGGAGGCAGCCCCCAAGGCCACGACCTCACTGTCTCTGAACGGCGCATTGGGCAGCACCACCGCCGACAACACCAAAATCGGCACCATCACCGTGACGCTGAACTGAGCACCGCATTCCTGCGACGGATGTCCCGGACTGCCGCCCCTTGGCCCCCTACACCCTCTTGCCTGTTGCATGTGTAGGGGCGACCATTGGTCGCCCGCCGACTTGGCGCAGCAACGCATTTCCCGGGACAGTTTTCTTGCAAAACAAACGGGCACGGGCGAGCAATGCTCGCTCCTGCAATGCACTCTTTCAAAACGCAAAAAGGGATGCCGCATTCGCGGCATCCCTTTGCTTGTAGAAAAAGCCTGTTACCGGAAGATTTGTAGGGATGGGTCTTGACCCATCCGCACATCTGGCCGCGCGCAGCGCATAAAATCGCGCCGAATGGCGCGCGGTTTTCTCGTCGCGTCGTGCTTTTGGCGAGGCAGCACGGAACGGTCAAGACCGTTCCCTACAAATCTACCGAAAGTTTGCAATATTCCCATTAAGTTTTTCGTCAGTCCAGGGGCGGCCAATGGCCGCCCCTACCTATTTAATATAGGCAGGACAGGCTCAGCGGGTACCCTGTGCGGATTTCTGCCGGGCACTTTTGCGGTACTCGTTGGGTCTGGTGCCTTCGATCTTACGGAAGCATTTGGAAAAATAAGCCAAAGAGCCGAAGCCGATTTGCTCGGCGATCTGGGTCAGGCTGAAATCGGTGCTGGTAAGCAGCGCTTTGGCCTCGGTAATGCGGCGCTTCATCAGGTAGTCGATGGGGGAGACCTTATACTCGTTCTTGAACGAGTGGGACAGGTAATATTTGTTTACGTGGGCAATCTCCGCCAGCTTGTCCAGGGTAATGCTTTCACTGTAATTTTCATCGATATATCGTTTTGCAGTGGCACATTCCTTGCTCTCGGCGGGCGGCGCGGTGAGACGCAGCGAAACCGACGCCATACGCACGATCCTGACAAGCAGCACCTCTGTCAGGTCCTGGCAGACCATCTCGCAGCCGTCCTCCCGCGCGTCGATTTCCCGCAGCAGCAGCTGCATCAGGCTCAGCAACTCCTCCCGCTGGGGGCTGCATTTCAGCATCGTGTAGCCGTGGTCCTTCTGGTCAAACAAAATTTCAATGCCCTCGATGCCCAGCACAATATATTCCAGCGGGTTTGCCTGGTAGCTCAACTCGGTATGCAGGGTGCGGGGGTTCACAATGACCATGTCGTCCGGGGCAACGTCCAGCATTTTGCCTTCGACGTTGAACTGACCGCGTCCATCCACGCAGTAGAACACTTCGGTGCAGGAGTGGGTATGCGGCACCGAGTTCCAGTCCCCACCGAAGCGGCTCTTGCTCACGTACAGCAGGCGGATGGCCTCCCGCGGGGGAACGTCCATATTGAATTCATACCGTGTGTTCATAGGCGGTGCGCCTCCGAATGACAAAATATTTACAAAAAGCCCAAAGTATGCTGAGCAATATCGTTACATAATTAAGCAAGAACGGAAAAGTAAAAAGCCGCGGGCCGTTTCCGGTTCCGTCCTTATTATATACGCATTTTGGGCGCATGGCAAGAGCTTTCCACAAAAAGTCACGATGCAAAACAGAATATCGGCACGTTTCGCTGCAAACAGGCCCAAAACCGGCAAGCTGCACAAAGAAAAGTCTTACTTTTTGTGCAGCTTTTTCTTTATTTTCTGATGTTGCCGCCGACATTCGAAAACAAAGCAAGATAGTACAAATGCGCAACAATATACCTACTGTTCAAAGAGGGCAGAAACAAGTATGATGATGTCAATGAAACGATGCCTGCCGTGGCAGACAAAACGGACAGAGAAGGGATTATGAAGATGGAGCAGACCGGAAGATTGACACTTCCCACAGACGCAGATGTGGTTGCGGAGACCCTGCGGCTGAAGAATCTGTTGGGCGCGGATGCCCTGCGCGACTGCGACGGCACCGAAATGCCGAAGGAGCTGCTGACAGACCCCGCCAAAAAGTACGCTACCTACTATACGACCCGCAAGGACAACGCCTGGGCGGAAGCAAACCCCGACGAGGTCCAGCAGGAGTATCTTATCAGTGACCGACACACGGCGCGCGGCACGAAGCTGCGCATTCATCTGATGGACGGCTTCCACACCCAGCAGCTCAAGGTCAACACGCTGGATGACCCCAAGCGCTGGTGGGAGGTCATTGACCGCACGACGGGCGAGGTCGTCCCCACCGACAAATGGTTCTTCGACGAGCCGACGGGCGAGGTCGAGATCGAAACCGTCCCCTATCACGAGTACACCGTCAGCTTTCTGGCGTTCCTGATCTGGGACCCCGTACACATGTACAACTTCCTGACCAACGACTGGAAGGACACGCCCCACCAGCTGACCTACGATGTGCGCCAGCCCAAGACGCAGGCCTATGTAAAAGAAAAGCTGCGCCGCTGGTGCGAGGCCAACCCCCACATTGATGTGGTGCGGTTCACGACCTTCTTTCACCAGTTCACGCTGACCTTTGACGACCAGAAGCGCGAGAAATTCGTCGAATGGTTCGGCTACAGCGCCAGCGTCAGCCCCTACATTCTGGAAAAATTTGAAAAGTGGGCAGGGTACAAGTTCCGCCCCGAGTTCATTGTGGATCAGGGCTACCACAACACGATGTTCCGCGTTCCGAGCAAGGAGTTCCGCGACTTCATCGAGTTCCAGCAGCAGGAGGTCTGCGCTCTTGCCAAAGAGATGGTCGACATCGTCCACTCCTACGGCAAGGAAGCGATGATGTTCCTCGGCGACCACTGGATCGGCACCGAGCCCTACGGCAAGTATTTCGCCTCCATCGGGCTGGACGCCGTGGTCGGCTCCGTCGGCAGCGGCGTTACGCTGCGGATGATCTCCGACATCAAGGGCGTCAAGTACACCGAAGGCCGTCTGCTGCCCTACTTCTTCCCCGATGTGTTCACCGAGGGCGGCGACCCCATCGGTGAGGCCCGCACCAACTGGATGAAGGCCCGCCGCGCGATCCTGCGCAGCCCGCTGGACCGCATCGGCTACGGCGGTTACTTAAAGCTCGCCAGCAATTGGCCCGGCTTTATCGACGAAATTCAAAACGTGGTCGGCGAGTTCCGCCAGATCCACGAAAATATGCAGGGCACAAAGTCCTACGTTGCCCCGTTCAAGGTGGCCATCCTCAACTGCTGGGGCGGCCTGCGCAAGTGGATGAGCAATCAGGTGCATCACTCCATTTACCACCGCGAGACCTACTCCGCCGAGGGTGTTCTCGAATGCCTGAGCGGCATGCCGTTTGACGTGGAGTTCATCGACTTCGATGACATTCGCAGCGGCATTCCCAAGGACATCGGCGTCATCATCAACGTCGGCGATGCGTACACAGCCTTCAGCGGTGCCGAGAACTGGATCGACGAAAAGGTCGTGACCGCCATCCGCAAATTTGTGGACGAGGGCGGCGGCTTCATCGGCGTGGGCGAACCCACCGCCTGCCAGCATCAGGGGCGGTACTTCCAGCTGTCCGACGTGATGGGCGTGGACCGCGAGATGGGCTTCTCGTTAAGCACCGACAAATACAACACCTGCGACCCGCACCACTTTATCCTGGAGGATATTGACACCGCCGTTGATTTCGGCGAGGGCACGAGCCGCATCTACGCGCAGGGCAAGCACTATCAGATCCTGGCGCAGGACGGCGAGTACAGCCAGTTGGTCGTCAACGAGTACGGCAAGGGCCACAGCGTCTACTTTGCCGGGCTGCCCTACTCCCCGCAGAACTGCCGCATTTTGCTGCGCGCCATCTACTACGCCGCCGGTATGCCGGAGGAAATGAAGCACTACTACGTGACCAACGTCGATACCGAGGTCACGGTATTCCCCGAAACGAAGCGCATCGCGGTCATCAATAACGCAGATGCCGAGGAAAAGACAGACCTGTACATCAAGGGGCATCTGATCGACAGCCTGACGCTGGCCCCGCGCGAGATGCGCTGGGTAGACGATGCCGAATAACACCCGATAATTTATGCCCCGCCGTGGGACATACGTTATACAGCCAAAGAATGGAGAAACATTTTTAAGGAGGAAACCCCCATGAAAAAGAAGAATGCAGCAGCCCTTATGGCGGCAGCTATGGCAGCATCCCTGCTGGTCGGCTGCGGCGGCGGTGCCGCTTCCGGCAGCGCAGCCACCTCTACCGCCGAAAGCACCCCTGCCGAATCCACCGCAGAATCCGCTGCCGCCGACACCACCGCTGACGGCGACGAGACCCTGACCGTATGGGCATGGGACCCCAACTTCAACATCTACGCCCTGAAGCAGGCGGAGGCCATCTACCAGAAGGACCACCCCAACTTCAAGCTGAACATTGAAGAAAACGTCTACAGCGACATCGAGACCAAGCTCATCACCGCTGCCACCAGCGAGGATTACAGCACCCTGCCTGATCTTTTCCTGATGCAGGACTACTCCTACCACAAGATGGTCGCCAACTTCCCCGGTATCTACACCGACCTGACCGACTCCGGCTTGGATTGGGACAAGTTCTCCGGCGGCAAGCTGGCTGATTCTACCGTCGATGGCCACCACTACGGTCTGCCCTTCGACAACGGCGCTTCCGTCATGGCGGTTCGTTCCGATATGATCGAGAATGCCGGTCTGACCGTCGACGACTTCAAGGATCTGACCTGGAGCGAGTTCGAGGAGAAGGCGCAGAAGGTCGTGGACGCCAACGGCGTGCCGATGCTGACCTCCTCCGGCGGTTCCGAGCTGATCATTGAGATGATGCAGTCTGCCGGTGCCTCCCCCGTGGTGGACGGCGAGGTCAAGATTGCCGACAATGCCGCGCTGAAAGAGTCCCTGACCGTCTACAAGGACATGGTCGACAAGGGCATTCTGGCCGAGTACACCGACTGGGACCAGTACATTGCTTCCATGAATGACGGCAAGGCTGCCGGCGTCATCAACGGCTGCTGGATCATGTCCAGCGTGCAGGCTGCCGCGGATCAGTCCGGCAAGTGGGCTATCGTGAATATGCCCAAGCTGGACGGTATCGACGGTGCCACCAACTACGCAAACTGCGGCGGCGCAAGCTGGGCCGTTTCCTCCAACTGCAAGAACACCGAGCTGGCCTTCGACTTCCTGAAGAGCACCTTCGGTTCCAGCGTCGAGCTGTATGACGATCTGCTGCCCAACGCCGGTGCGATCTCCAGCTACCTGCCCGCTGCCGAGAGCGATGTCTACAACCAGCCCTCCGAGTTCTACGGCGGCCAGACCGTTTACAAGGACATCGTTGAGTTTGCAGGCAAGGTCCCCGCATTCGACTGCGGCGCTTACTACTCTGACGTGCGCAGCGCCCTGACCGACGCCGTCACCAACATCGTCCAGAACAACGCCGACATTGACAGCGAGATGCAGAACGCCCAGGATACCGTGGAGTTCAACATCGCTGGCTAAGCAAAACATGACACACACTGTGTCCGGTTACAACTGAGAATTTGCCAAGGGCACGGTTTGCATCTGATACGTCCGCTGCAAGCCGCGCCCTTGCTTTTGTGGCAAAATAGGAGACACTACGATGAAGAAAAAAGGACTGAATATGGAGCAGAAGCGCAGCCTGACGGGTTGGGCCTTCCTGCTGCCGGCAGCACTCCTGATATTTGTATTCTGCTTTTACCCCATGGTGCAGGCGCTGATCCTTTCGTTCCAGAAAGGCACCGGCAGCGCTGTACAGCCTGCGGGCTTTGCCAACTACGCGCGCATTTTAAAGGATGCCACGTTCCAGCAGTGCCTGTTTAACACGATTTTCTATTTCGTGATCCAGGTGCCCATTATGCTGATCCTGGCATTGATCCTGGCGCAGCTGCTCAACAGCCCGAACATCAAGGGCAAGGGCATCTACCGCACGATGATTTTCCTGCCCTGCGCCACGTCGCTTGTCTCCTACTCGATGATTTTCAAATCCCTGTTTGCCAACGATGGTCTGGTCAACCGGGTGCTGTCCACCGTGGGCATCCCCACAGTGGATTGGTTCCAGAACGCATGGGCGGCACGCTGGGTCATCGTCATTGCGCTGGTCTGGCGCTGGACCGGCTACAACATGGTCTTTTATCTTGCCGGTTTGCAAAACATCGACTACTCGATCTACGAAGCGGCCCGCATCGACGGTGCTTCCCCGCTCCAGCAGTTTGTTCACCTGACGATCCCCCTGCTGAAGCCCACCATCCTGCTGACTGCCATCATGTCCACCTCCGGCACGCTGCAGTTGTTTGATGAGTCCGTCAACCTGACGGCGGGCGGTCCCGGCAAGGCGACCATGACACTGACCCACTATATCTATAACATCTCGTTTGTCGAGACGCCCAAGTTCAACTATGCGGCGGCGCTGTCGGTGTTTATCCTTGTGGTCGTGGCAGTGCTGTCTGCCATCCAGATGAAAGTAGGTGATAAGCGTGACTAAGGGTAAAAAGATTCTGGCACACGCTGTGCTGATTTTGGCCAGCTTCCTGTCTGTGTTCCCGCTGTACTATATGCTGTGCGGCGCGACGAACACCAGCATTGATGTTGTGCGCGGCAAGCTGATCCCCGGCACCTATCTGGTAGAAAACTTCAAATCGCTGGTTGCCAACCAGAATCTGGGGCTGGCAATGGCAAACTCCTTCCGCAACGCCATCCTGATGACACTCATCACGCTGCTGGTCTGCTCCATCGCGGGCTACGGCTTTGAAATTTACCACGATAAGGCGAAGGACACGCTGATGAGCGTCCTGCTGCTGGCGATGATGCTGCCGTTCGTGGCCATTATGATCCCCCTGTTCAAGATGATGTCCCACTGGGGGCTTGTCAACAGCTGGGCGGCGTTCGTGCTGCCGTCCATCTCGACGCCGTTTATGATCATGCTGTTCCGGCAGGCATCGCGTTCCTTCCCCAATGACATTATTGAGGCGGCGCGTCTCGACGGTTTGAGCGAGATCGGCATCTTCTTTCGGATGTTTGTCCCCATCATGCGCTCTACCTACGGCGCGGCGATGACTGTCACGTTTATGAACGCATGGAACAGCTACCTCTGGCCGAAGATCGTATTCCAAAGCAACGCATCCATCACCATGCCGATGCTGGTCGCAAACCTCAAGAGCGGCTACAGTGTGGACTACGGTATGCTGATGCTGGGCGTTCTGATCTGCACACTGCCCACCGCGATCATCTTCCTCTGCCTGCAGAAGAGCTTTGCCAACGGCATCACGGGTGCAGTCAAGTGATGGACGAACGAACCTACTGCCTGACGCCGGAGCAGTGGCGTCACGCCAAAGCCTGCCTGACGCTGGCAAAGCGCTGGGGGCTGATCGGCGACGACAGCCCCGAGGCGCTGGAACGCCGCCGGGCGGCCAAAAACGCGCAGGCGGAAAGAGCGGAACAGGACGGCAAGCCCGTGTACGGCACGCGGCGCTTCTCTGCCCCTGCCTACCTGCAATATGAGCTGACCCGCTTCAAGCTGGATTTCGCGGAGCCGTGCGAAAAGATCCGTGCACTGGGTATCTGCCCGGATTTCACCGATGCACAGACCCGCGCCTGGTATGACGCGAATCCTGATCTGTTCACGCGGTACGCCGGCGACAGCTTCCCCTATGAGGAAGTAAAGCAAATCATCGAAAAGCGGATGCGGGAGGAGGTGTACGACAGCCTTGTGCAAGACCTATTACGTGGACCCGCAGACAGGCCGTGACACCAACGACGGCCTGACGCCGGAAAAACCGCTGGCCACACTGTTTGCCGTCAACCGGCTGGCCCTGGCCCCCGGTGACACGGTGCTGCTGAAATGCGGCAGCGTGTTTGAAAAGCAGTTCCTGCACCTGCGCTGCTGCGGCAAAAAAGACAGCCCCATCACGATTGCCGCCTATGGCGAGGGGCCCGCGCCGCGCATTGACGCCGACGGGCAGGGGCTTTGGTATCAGGACTATGGCTGCGCACTGGACGCACCCACCCATGTGTACCGCGGGTATGTATCCTCCGCCGTGCTGCTGTATGATGCAGCCTATGTCACGGTGCGTGATCTGGAACTGACGAACCGCGCCGACGCTGTCATCGGCGAGCAATATTCCCAGCCGGATAAGCTGGAGCGCACCGGCGTGGCTGTGGTTGCGAAGGACAGGGGCACGCGCTGCGGCATCACACTGCAAAACCTGCTGATCCATGATGTACACGGCAACGTGTACGACAAACACATGAACAACGGCGGCATTTACATGACCGCCTTGCAGCCCGCAGATGAGACCGCTACCGGCGCGGCACGCTTTGCCGACGTGCTGGTCGAGGGCTGCTATGTGGCCCGCGTCAGCCGCTGGGGAATTGCGGTGGGGTATACCTACGCCCACGCGCAGTTCCGGGGGGCCGAGCTGGCAGAAAAAGCCTTTCTGCAGTACGGTCACGAGAATGTCGTTCTCCGTGATAACTACGTGAAAGCGGCGGGCGGCGACGGCCTGGCGGTCATGTACGCCCTGCGTCCGCTGGTCGAGCACAACACGGCAGACTCCGTCGCCTGCGAGATGAACGACCGTGTTTATCGGGAGCCGGGCAATCGCATGGGCAAGGTGGCCGCCGCCATCTGGCCGTGGAAATGCAAGGATGCGCTGCTGCGCTGCAACGAAGCCGTTGACACGCGGCTCAATCAGGACGGCATGGCCTACGATGCCGACTCCGGCGACGGCACGGTGTACGAGCACAACTACAGCCGCATGAACGAGGGCGGCTGCGTGATGTTCTGTTTGGAGGAGGCCATCCACAACACCTTCCGCGGCAACGTCAGCTACGACGACCTCGGCGGCACGATCAGCCCTTCCCAGAACCCGGACGCCCTGCTGGAGCACAACACGTTCTATCTGCGTGACGGCGTGCCCTTCGTGCGCGCCCGCATGGATGGAGGCAGCTACACCGAGAAGGAGGATACGATCCTCCCGCTGCCCTAAAAAGCACCCCCCCGCCCCGGATGTCGAATCCTTCAGCATCCGGGGCGGATTTTTGTACGCATTTTGCCCGTTCGGGCGGGGTTTGCGCAAATGTCGAATGTATGGTAAAATACAGGTAAAATCAGCTTTTTGGGGGTCTCTTATGGGCATTGTAGTCATCGGTGCGGTTTTTGTGGACATCAAGGGGTATCCGCTGTCCACCTATATTCCGGGCGGGCGCAACGCGGGCCGGGTCGAGCAGGTACACGGCGGCGTCTGCCGCAACGTGGCGGAGGACATTGCCAATGTTGAGCTGCGCCCCACCTTCGTCAGTCTGGTGGACGACACCGGCTCCGGCCAGGACGTCATTGACAAGCTGGCCCGGCACAAGGTCAACACCCGCTACATCCAGCGCATGCCGGACGGCATGGGCACCTGGCTGGCCGTGTTCAACAACGACGGCGATGTCTGCGCCGCCATCTCGAAGCGGCCCGACACGACGCCGCTGACCGCATTATTAAAGGAAAAGGGCGACGAGATCTTTTCCGACTGCGACGGCATCGCCATCGAGTTTGATCTGGAGAAGGACACCGTCAAGCAGATTTTGCACTACGCCAAAAAGTACCGCAAAAGGGTCTACGCCGCGGTCTCCAACATGAGCATTGCCATGGAGCGCCGCAGCCTCCTGCAGGAGGTCGACTGCTTTGTCTGCAACCAGCAGGAGGCCGGGCTGATGTTCTCCGACGATTACGACCACCTGACGCCAGACGAGATGCGCACCACGCTGGCCGCCAACGTGCGCAGCGCCAACATTCCCTGCATGGTCGTGACGATGGGCGAGCAGGGCGCCGTCTACGCCCGCACCGACGGCGAGAGCGGCATGGTGCCCGCCAAGAAGGTCGATGTCATCGACACCACCGGCGCAGGGGATGCTTTCTTCGCCGGGACGGTCATCGGCCTGACCTACGGCAAGACGCTGGCCGAGGCCTGCGAGATCGGCAGCCGCCTGGCCGCGTCGGTCATCTGCATCTCGGAGAATGTCTGCCCGCGGTTCCGCCCGCAGGAGTTCGGGCTCGATGTGCCGGTCACAGACTGATTTTTTGGTTTTTTGTACGTATTTCCCTTATTTTGCCATTTTTCCGATTTCGCACATTTTGCCTTTTTAGCAGTTTTTTATCCGCACATTTTCGGCTTGTATGACCGTTTCAGTGCATTTCAGTATCGGAATTTTGCGCACAGTTTTTCGAAAATTTAAAACATTTAGTTACTGTATAACCAAACATGAAAACTGACAACCTCATCCCCGCAGCCCCGCTTGACCGGCGGGAGCTTGCACCCGGCGTGCAGCTCTGCTTCACCCGGCTGGACGCGCCGCTCTGCCCGCCCCCGCTGGACTGGCCGCGGCTGCTCGTCTTTGACTTCTGCCGCAGCGGACGACGCGCCATCCCGGACGGCGCACAATATGCCATCGTGACGGAGGGTCATGCCGCCGTCAGCTTTGCTGTGCCCGGTGCGGACTTCTACCTGCCCGGCAGCCAGTACGAGGCGCTGCAGCTTTTCATTGACCCCGACGCCGTGCAGGCAGAGAGCTTTTTGACGCTGATGGGGCTGGAAATAGGCGGCATCGCGGATTATTTCTGCCGCGGCGGCGTCCACTGCTGCCCGATGAGCGACGCCATCACGGCCATTGTGGACGAGGTCTGGGACGACGCCGCCTACGCCGCTCCCGGCGAGCTGCGCTATGCCGCCGTGCGGCTGCTGTATGAGCTGCTGCGCCTGCCCGACGAGGCCGACACGGCCCGCTGCCCCGCGCGGCAGGTCGAATGTGTGCGCGAGGCCGAGACGCTGGTCCTGCAGGACCTCTCGGTCCGCCGCCCGGCCCGGGAGCTGGCCGACCATTTTGGTTTGAGCGAGAGCGGCTTCAAACTGTACTGCCAGAACGTGCTGGGCGAGGGGTATCTCGCCTACTTCCGCCGCCGCCGGCTCGAAAGAGCCGCCGAGCTGCTGCGCACGACCCCCCAACGGGTGCAGGACATCGCCGCCCGGGTCGGCTACGAGAGCCAGGGCCGCTTTGCCCAGGCGTTCTACGACCAGTTCCGCCTGACCCCGCTGGAATACCGGCGCTTGTCGAAGTAGCCCCCTTGGCCACCTTCCTCGCAGAGGGAGGCAAGAAAGCCACGACCCGAAAGGAGCGGAAAATTGAACAACATCACGCGCTCGATTTTCCGTGCCATTCATGAGGGGCGGTGGTTGAGCATTGAATACAAAAACCAACAGACCCAGCAGACCAAATATTGGGTCGCTATCCGCGGGCTGAACCCCAGGACCCGCACCCTGAACGTTGACGGGCTGCATCTGGGCAAATTAAGCGTGCAGGCGCTCGACCATATCAGCATTGACCGCATCCAGACCGCCGAGGTCGTGGACGGCTCGTGGTGCCCCGTCAACCAGACGCTCATCGACGACATCCGCGACAACCCCGGGCGGTACGCGGCGCTGTTTGACAACGCCGCCAACCTGCGGGTGCTGGACTATCTGGCCGCCTGCAACCGGCTGGACGCCACGCCCTACCAGTCCAACTACAGCCTGATCCATCAAATTGACGCCGACTGCTTTGCCGATTATAAGGAGGACACGCTGGAGCTGACCGACGACCAGTTCCGTGAGCTGGTGGGCCGGTTCCAGCGCCGGGTCGAGGACCGCCGCCAGAACGCCGCCCGCCCCAGCCTGCCCACGCTGGGGCTGAACCTTATCAGCATTGACACCCGGCAGGGGCTGTACGTGCTGGCCTACCGCCCGCTGCGGCTCGACGTGAAAAAGCGCGCCCTGCGGGCCGAGGCGGAGCCGGTCATCTGCCGGGAGTTCACCGTCAACGGCAGCAAGCTGAGCATCCATCAATTTCTGGATGCCGACGACTATACGCTGCTGGACGAGTTCACGAAGCACGCCGAGACCATCAAAGACCGCATCACCCGCAGCAACCCGCGGGTGCGGGTCGATGACCTGCCCTACCTCGTCGCCATCAGCCGCGACTGCCCCGTGGACTTGGAGCATGAGTACCGCGGCATCCTTACTATGTTCGAGGACCCCTCCGGCGAGACGGCCACCGCCCCGTTGCGGGCCTTCTTCGGCGAGATGACCGCCAAGCCGCGCCGCCGCAAGTCCTACCCGCTGGCGCTGCTGAACAACAAGGTCAATCTGGACCAGCTGCTGGCCATCAACAACGCCATGCGCTACCCGCTGGCCTACGTGCAGGGCCCGCCGGGCACCGGCAAGACCAACACCATCGTCAACACGCTGACGACGGCGTTTTTCAACGAGCGCACGGTGCTTTTTTCCAGCTACAACAACCATCCCATTGACGGCGTTGTGGAAAAGCTGCAGGCCGTCACCTACCACGGCCAGACCGTGCCGTTCCCGATCCTGCGCCTTGGCAACAACGAGAAAACCGCCGAGGCCCTGCGCACCATCGACCAGCTGTTTGAGCAGTGCAAAAAAATCCCCGTGCCGGAGCGGCTGCTGGACAAAAACCACGCGGACCGCACGGCCCGCGCCAAACAGCTGACCGCCCTGCTGGAACGGTATGAGCGCATCCTGGATTTGCGGGAGCGGCGGGAGACCATCCGGCGCCTGCTGGACGCCCGCGGCCAGATGAACTTCCAGTACGAGCTGCAGGCCGGGCAGCTGCCGCAGGTGGACCGTGAGCTGGCCGCCTACGGCAGCATCGACTCTGCCGACGCGCTGGCTCTGCTGGACCGCAACGAGGACGAGCTGCTGCGCTACCTCTACTACACCTCGGCCCGCTGCATCCGCCGGTTGGAGGAGCCGAAATATAACGATTTAATGAGCATCGTCCACAGCCCCGACACCGACAAGGAGCGGGTCACGCAGTTCAACAAGTACCTCTCGGAGCCGGAGAACCTGAAAAAGCTGCTGCGCGTTTTTCCCATTGTGGCCACGACCTGCATCTCCGCCCACCGCCTGGGCGACCCGGAGCCGAGCTTTGACATGGTCATCATGGACGAGGCCAGCCAGTGCAGCACGGCCATGTCGCTTGTGCCCATCCTGCGCGGGGCGTCGCTGATGCTTGTGGGCGACCCGCAGCAGCTCTCGCCTGTCATTCTGCTGGACCCCGCCGACAACCGCACGCTGCGCCGCCGCTACGGTGTCACGCAGGAGTACGATTACATCGAAAACTCGATCTACAAATGCTTTTTGGCCTGCGACGCCGTCAGCGACGAGACGCTGTTGAGCTACCACTACCGGTGCAGCCCCAAGATCATCGAGTTCAACAATCGCAAATACTACAACCACAAGCTGCACATTGCCAGCCGCGAGACCGACCCCACGCCGCTCGTCTATGTGGACGTGCCCAACGACACCACCGACGAGAAAAACACCGCCCCGCAGGAGGTGCGCCGCATCGAGGCATACCTGACCGCGCACCCGGACAAGCAGGTGGGCATCATTACGCCGTTTGCGAAGCAGCGCGCCGCCATCGAGGCCATGCTGCGCGCGAAGCACTTTGAGAACGCCGCCTGCGGCACGGTGCACGCCTTTCAAGGCGACGAGAAGGACGTGGTCATCTTCTCCCTGGCGCTGACCGACCAGACCCGCCCGCGCACCTACGACTGGCTGAAAACGAACAAGGAGCTCATCAACGTGGCGACCTCCCGCGCGCGGGAGCAGCTGGTCATTCTCTCGAATCAGGCCGCGCTGGACCGCCTGCACGCCGACAGCACCGACGACGACATTTACGAGCTGGTGCAGTACGTGCGCAAAAACGGCCAGTCCGAGGTGACCGAGAAGCCCGCCGCCAGCCGTGCGCTGGGCATCAAGCCCTACAGCACCAAGACCGAGGATGCCTTTTTGGAAAATCTGAACCACGCGCTGGACAACGCCTTCCTCGACGGCAGCCGCTGCACGGTCCGCAAGGAGGTACCCATCGCCCAGGTGTTTGAGGATAACCCCGGCTGCGCCGACCTGTTCTACACCGGGCGGTTCGACTTCGTCGTCTACCAGCGGGAGGGCCGCCGCCTGATGCCGATTTTAGCCATCGAGCTGGATGGCCGCGAGCACCGCGACGACCCCGCCGTCCAACGCCGTGACCGCAAGAAGGACCAGATCTGCCGCGAGCACGGCTTTGAGCTGATCCGCGTCGAGAACAGCTACGCGCGGCGGTATAATTATATCAAGAGTATTTTGATAAATTACTTCCGCAAGGTGTCGTAGCACCCGCAAACGGGCAGAGCCCCTCCGGGCATCGCTGCGCTTGCCCACCTCCCCTGTAAGGGGAGGCTCTTTGCGCGGGCAGAGCCCGCGAGAAAGCCTCCTCACGAAGTGGGGAGGTGGCCGAGTGGAACGAGGCCGAAGGGGCTCTGCCCGCGCATCCCAGTGTAAAACCGAAAAGGGGGTTATGCTTGTACCGGCAGCATTTACCTATTTATGTTGGGCTGTCGTTAGTACCGCTGCCGTTGGCTATGTGCCGGGAGCGTTGGAAATGCAGCACAATTTTGCCCGCATTGGATTCACGAACAGCGCGGGAGAAGCCCCTTACTTAGTGCAAAAAGAGCAGCGTGGAAATGCCGTTATATTGACATATCACTGCACGGGCTTCCCCGTGTCCGCTTGGGTTGATAAGCAACTTGAACTTGAAAGCGCCCTAAATATGCTGATAGCCCGTGTTAAAGAGGGCAATGACCGCCGGACGGTGAGCCTGTGCTGCATTCCGCCCGAACACGTTTTTGATACCATCGAATGGCATGAACGCTATATTTTACGGAATGAGGATAACAAGCTGATTCTTGGCCGTGGCCTGATGGGTGATGTGATTATTGACATTGACAAGACCTCGCATATTCTGATTGGTGGCAACACGGGCAGCGGCAAGAGCGTCTTGGTGCAGTGCTTGCTCTGGCAGGCAATTCATCAGGCAGATGTTGTATATGTGGCTGATTTCAAGGGCGGCGTTGACTTTTCTTATGTTTGGCAGGAGTTTGCCTACATCATTACAGAGGAAAAGAAACTCCTTGTGCTTTTGAACCATTTGGCGGATATATTAGAAGAACGTAAACGGCTTTTTAAGGAAGTCGATGCTGCCAATATCACCGAGTACCGCGAAAAGTCCGGAGATTATATGCAGCGTATTGTCTTTGCCTGTGACGAGGTGGCAGAACTGCTTGACAAGACGGGCGCGGATAAAAGCCGCAAGGAACTGCTGGCACAGATTGAAGCTCGTCTTGCATTGATTGCCCGTCAGGGCCGTGCCTTTGGCATTCATCTGATTCTTGCGACCCAGCGCCCGGACGCTAATATTCTGCCGGGGCAAATTAAGAACAATATGAACATTCGCATTTGTGGCCGCGCAGACACTACACTGTCTACCATCATCATCGGGGACGGACGCGCAGCCGAGCAGATTCCGCACGATGCACAGGGGCGCTTCATTATGGAAGACGGCACGGTGTTTCAGGCGTATTATTTTAGCGACGATACAATTTCAAAGTGGTAATATAAAAGGCAGACGTTTTTAGCGCCTGCCTTTTGTTTTTTATCGGGTATTAGAGAAAACCTACCCATATACCAACGGCAATAAGTAGTATGCCTAATAATCTGCCCACAAGTTTTGCTTTTTGGTATCCTAAAAGTTCTGCTGTTTCAGGAGTAGTAAATGGAAGTAAGACAACATCAATACCCATTACTATAATTCCGATTCCGATTGCGGAAGCGCGATTACTTAGGGCGATGCCATAAAGTAGAATGAGAAAACCTAAAGCAATGCCCAAAATAAAATACTTGGTTTTACGGCTATCCTTTTCCAGCGCTTCTTTATAGTTGCTTTCGCATTCATTGCAGCAAAATTCGGAAGTGCTATTTAGTTCATTCCCGCAGTATTTACATTTCTTCATACGAATACCTATAATGGTTAAATAAACTGGAAATTACCATTTCCCTTTAGCAATCCGCCCGCCGACCAAGATAGCGGAAAAAATAGCGGCGAAAAATAAGAATGTAAGCCAGATTGGACTTAATACCCACAACCAAGACCACGAAATGAATCCCGCTGCCTTTAGTACGACAAAAATCAGAGTTAAAACAACAACGGGGTCGCGTCCATGCCGTCCATACCATTTGGATTCCTTCTTCATACGCATAATCACCTCGCGGCTTCAGTTTAGTTAATTGTATCATATACCGTATTGCTTTACAAGCAGCTTGGAATTTTAATCTATATCGAGCAGTCAGACCGCTGCACGGTCCGCAAGGAGGTACCCATCGCCCAGGTGTTTGAGGATAACCCCGGCTGCGCCGACCTGTTCTACACCGGGCGGTTCGACTTCGTCGTCTACCAGCGGGAGGGCCGCCGCCTGATGCCGATTTTAGCCATCGAGCTGGATGGCCGCGAGCACCGCGACGACCCCGCCGTCCAACGCCGTGACCGCAAGAAGGACCAGATCTGCCGCGAGCACGGCTTTGAGCTGATCCGCGTCGAGAACAGCTACGCGCGGCGGTATAATTATATCAAGAGTATTTTGATAAATTACTTCCGCAAGGTGTCGTAGCGCCCGCAAACGGGCTTTGCCCGCTCATCCCAGCGTAAAACCGAAAAGTCCTGCCTCCCTTTCCCGGAGACAGGACTTTTTCCTTTTACCGCCAGTGAAACGTAACCATGCCGTAAATATAAATAAACAAAATTGCACCCGGCACAAAATACCTAAAAATCGGCTTCATCCAGGGGCGGACCTTCAGGCCCCTGCCGGTGTTGGCTTCGGCCACAAAATTGTCCCAGCCCCAGCCAAAGCGGTTGCAGCAGAACAGCGCCAGCACCAGCGACCCCAGCGGCAGCACATTGTTGCTGACGATGAAGTCCCAGAAGTCCAGCCACGCGCTGCCCGGCGCAAACGGCTGGAAGTGCAGCACGCTGTAGCCCAGCGCCGTCGTCAGCGCCAGCAGAAAGATGCCGACGCCGCAGACCACGCAGCCCTTCGGGCGGCTCCACCCGGTCAGCTCACGCACCATGGCAAGGATATTCTCGCAGACGCCCAGCACGGTGGACAGCGCCGCAAACACCATGAACAGGAAGAACAGCGCGCCCCACCAGCGGCCCCCGGCCATATTGCCGAACACCCCCGCCATCGTGTCAAACAGCAGACTGGGGCCTGCCGTGACCTCCAGCCCGTAGGTGAAGCACGCCGGGAAGATGACGATGCCCGCCAGCACGGCCACGAACGTGTCGAGAAAAATGACCCGCAGCGACTCGCCCATGAGCGCGTGATCCTTGCCGATGTAGCTGCCGAAGATCGCCATGCCGCCCATGCCGACGGACAGCGAGAAAAACGCCTGGTTCATGGCCGCCACGATGACCCCGCCGTCAATGGCCGAGAAATCCGGCACAAGGTAGAACCGCAGCCCCTCCGCCGCACCGGCAAACGTCAGGCTGTGCACGGCCAACACCAGCATCAGCACCAGCAGCGCACTCATCATGTATTTGGTCACGCGCTCCAGCCCGCCCTGCAAATTAAAGCTCAGCAGCACAAACGCCGCTATAATGACCACAAGCAGGTAGGTCACGTTCAGCCCGGGGTCGGCGATCATCTGCGCAAAGCCGAAATCCGCATTCTGCCCGGTCAGGAACTTGACAAAATAGTACAAGATCCAACCCGTGACCACCGTGTAGAACGCCATGATGGCAATGTTGCCGATGAGGCTGACGACGCCGAATACGCCCCACTTATGGCCGGGCTTTTCCAGGCGCTGGTACATGGTAACGGGGCTGGCCTGGGCGGCGCGGCCCACGGCAAACTCCATGACCATGACGGGCAGGCCCAGCACCAGCAGGCAGAGGATGTAGAGCAGCATAAAGCTGCCGCCGCCATTCTGGCCGCACATCCAGGGGAATTTCCAGACGTTGCCGCAGCCGATGGCGCACCCCGCCGACAGCATGATAAAGCCCAGGCGGCTGCTCAGGCGTTCGCGTTCATTCATAAATCAGTTTTCCCTTTCGGTAGTGATTTCCGCGCAGACAATTTCCGTGCGGCCCTGGGTGCGGAACTTGTAGCCCCAGGTGCCCGTGCCACCGCTGACGATGGCATCGCAATGGTCTGCAATGTTCTTTTTGCCGTAATTGCGCTCATTTTTGGCAACCATGCCCACCGCACCCGCAGGCCAGACCTGCCCGCCGTGGGTGTGGCCGCTCAAAATCAGGTCCGCCCCCGCCGCGGCGGCGTTCTTAAAGTCCCGCGGCTCATGGTCGAGCCAGACCGTGTAGTGGTCGTCGGGGCCGCCGGGCATAAGCTGCGCCGCCGTGAAGCGGCTGCCGTTCGTGTACAGATAATCCTTGCGGCCCACGACGCGCACACCGCAGGGCAGCAGGACGGACGTGTCCTCCAGGATGCGCACGCCCGCGGCGGCGAACCCGCGCTCCAGATCCGCGCGGCCAAAGCTCGGCTCCCGCCAGTGGTGGAACAGGTCGTGGTTGCCGAGGACGTAATACTTGCCCAGCGGCGCGTCCAGCTCGCCAAACAGCTTGCAGAAGGCGTCCAGCTCCTCCGGCTCGGTGAACTCGTCGAAAATATCGCCGGTCAGCACAAGCAGGTCGGGACGGCACGCCTCGATTTTTGCTTTCAGCTCAGGGATACGGGTGTGATCCATCGCCGCACAGGCGCGCGGGTGGACATCACTGACCTGCACGATGGTCAGCCTGCCGTTCGGCAGATTTTTCCGCGTTGTCAGGCTGTATTTTGTCGTACAGAGACGCAGCGCACGCCGCCGCCCCCACCACATGATAAGGCCCGTCAACAGCCACGGCGTTATGCCATCCAGCCAGATAATATGCCAAGCAGTCAGCGGTGTGCCGCCGATGCGCCGCAGCGCCAGCCCGATGGCGGTACCGATGCAGTAGAATGTCACAAGATGTCCGGCAAACACGATGCCCAGCCCGAGCGGGTCGCGGCTGATATACGCCAGCACGCCCATCAGCACAAGCGGCAGTCCGTAATACAGCACCGGCCACCGGGCCACCAGCTGTAAGGGCGGCAGCTGCAAAAAGTTCAGGTACAGCAAAGCATCCAGCGCCACCTGCCCGAGGCGCGGAAGAACGAATTGGAAGAAAGGATGATACATGGTTGATGCCTTTGTTCGGTAAGAGTGCCTTCCCCCTTGGGGGAAGGTGTCTGCGGCCCCGCCCGCAGGCGGATGAGGGGCGGAGATACCGTGATTACCCATACAGGGGATAGTATGGCAAAGTTCGCCCCTCATCAGTCCGCTTCGCGGCCAGCTTCAGTCTCCGTGCCAAGTGCCGCCTACGGCGGTTGCACTCCGACACGCGCCTGCGGGCGCAGCCCCACGGGGAAGCTTTTTTAACAAAAACAGCCCCGCACCTCGCGGCACGGGGGCTGAAATTTAATTTTTACTGTTCCTTCGCCTTGATGGCCTCGTCAATCGCGCGGGCAGCCTCTTTACCGGCACCCATCGCCAGAATGACGGTGGCGGCGCCGGTCACGGCGTCACCGCCGGCGTAGACCATCGGGCGGGTGGTCAGGCCGTCAGGGCCGTTGGTAATCAGGCAGCCGTGCTTGTCGGCGTCCAGACCGGGGGTGGTCGAGCGAATCAGCGGGTTGGGGCTGGTGCCCAGCGCCATAATCATGGTGTCAACCTCCAGCTCGAACTCGCTGCCCTCCTTCACGATGGGACGGCGGCGACCGGAAGCATCCGGCTCACCCAGTTCCATTTCGACGCAGGTCATACCCTTGACCCAGCCGT
>ERZ791812.268-NODE-268-length-31194-cov-130.461158_pt1 | contig 31194 bp, 21 predicted proteins | sample MGYA00510303_ERZ791812 | MGnify/ENA primary metagenome ERZ791812 (study PRJEB30046, sample SAMN00791985) | human gut metagenome | study: EMG produced TPA metagenomics assembly of the A metagenome-wide association study of gut microbiota in type 2... | reverse complement strand
CGCGAGGGGGACCATGCAAAAAACAGCTGTTAACTGTTAACCCTGTTAACCCCCCAACAACAAGTTAATAGTTTATAGTTAACAGTTGATAGGGCGTAGCCGTTCGCAAGATTGCTATAAACTATCATCTATAAACTAACCGAAGTTTAAAACACCCTCTTCTCCGTCCCCTCTTTTAGGAAATTTAAACAAGAATGCTTGGTGGTTTCACCGAAAAACCTTACTTTTGTAACCTGACTGCAAACAAACGTAAAAACAATAATAACAACATAAAATGAAGAATCTCACATTCCATATCGTAGGACTCACCCATAATGACGTGAAAGGCCATGAGGTAGAGTATGCTAAAGAAGCAGAGGGAAGAACCATCTGCCTCGTGCCCGATGACGCCAACACCTTCGACATGCTGGCGGTGAAAGCTTATGACAAACAGCAGCTCATAGGCTATGTTTCAGCCCTGGAAGGCGAGGACGTGCGCGCCCTCATCATCGCCCGCAAGGAGCGGAACCTGCGCACCCGCTGCATAGGCTGCAACAGCAAGAACGAGGGCGATAAGGCTGGATTGCAGCTCATGGTGAGGGTGCTCTCTGATGTTTCTGATGAGGAGATGGAGCAGGCGCGCCGCGAAATATATGATGATAAGATTTATGATGACTGGCAATACTCCGGTCCTGTGCTGCCCATCGAACAGCTCACCCGTTTCAGCGACTGCACCATGATGCTCGAAGGCGTCATCAACAGCATCATCCGCCTCAGGAATACGCTCTCTGAAGGCGTTTCGGATAAAGGCTCTTCTGTATCCGATAACTCCTCTTCTGCATCCGATAAAACCTCTTCTGAGGCAGAGAACCGTTCTCTTGATGCAGAAACTGAGGCGATGCTGCGCGAGGAGCTTGCTGATTGCCTTTCTGAGGCTAGAGAGCGGCTCAGCAGTTTCCTCGAAATCCAGCGCAGTGATTATTCCCGCGAAATGACGCAGGCCAGAAACCGCATCCTTCATAAGCTGGAGCAGATAGACGATGAGGAACTGCAGCGCCTCCGGGCCGTTCTGCTTACCGAGATGGGATTCATCACCAGTTCGGCTTACCGCGAGCGTGCGGCCTATTCTTTTTTCGTAGAGGCCCCGAATGCCATCAAGAAGAAGCAGACGGGCACCTACGATTATAAAGACCAGCTGGACGCCATAGAACAGCAGCTGCACGCCTTCCCCCACAATCTCTACCCAACATTCAAGGCCGACCCTGTAGATTTCCTCCGTCAGGTGTTCTATAAGCGTGTGCCTAGAAAGAAGATGCTCCAGCTGCTCTCGGGCATCGTGCTGATGATTATGAACGGCAGGGTGGACGATGTGAAGCAGTGGGGCAAGCACGGCGATGAGGAGTCGCTGAAGGCGATGAAGGCGGTGGGTGCCAAGCCTTCGAACGAAGTGAAGAAAGAAAAATTCATGGAACTGGTTGATTTGGTAATTCCGAAGATAGCGGTTTATAAGAAAAAAGGCTGTCCTGAATTGCTGGTGAAAAAGCAATCCGACTGGTTCCCTGTGTTCCGCCTCTTAAACGGGTGGGGGCTATTTAATATGGAAACTCCTACAGCCTTCTGCAAACATCTGGCCCACCTGTACGAAAAACTACCTCCGGAGAATACAGAGCGTGCTCCGCTCTGCAAATGGAAGGATCTTACGCAGGCGAAATCTGCACCTTTCGAATATGCGGCTCTGGAGTGGTGGAGACTTGATTCAGGTGAGTTGGGCTCGGTAAGCAAGGAAAGATTCAATCGTTATTGCGATATTGTGAATGCTTTCAAGAAGATTTTGGGAACAACAGCCAGTTCGGAGAATGTGAACTTGAAGGAAATCTTGCCGAAACTGGTGGATAAGAAAGTGCCAGTCTCGAACACCATGAAAGATGACGAGATGATGGCGGGAGATGGTAGTTAGCGGGGTATTAATATACCCCTCTTATACTCTTTGTTTATACTTTTATACCTTTTTATACCCCTCTTTATACCCCTGTTTTTTTACCTCAGAAAAAACTTGCAAACGGCTTTTTTTTTGTTTATCTTTGCACCGCTTTTCAGAATGGAAGGCGGCAGGTTTCTGCAAAAAGAGCCTGTCTTTTACAACTAAAAAATATAGATTTATGACACAAAAATCATTAACCTTTGATGAATGCAAGCAGATGAGTAGCCGCATCATCGCAATGAACCCTAACCGCAGAGCGAACATGGGACAGATTTCATCCCATCTCCTCGATTACTACACCGAGCTCACCAAGCAGCCTTGGCTCGCACAGCTCGTTGGTCAGATTCGTGACCTCACCGCCCAGCAGAACCAGATGATGCAGCAGGAGGAGATGAAGGCAGGCGAAACCTACCAGCAGCTCGACCGGAAGATTTCTGACCTCAAGAAGCAGCTGCCTTTCCGCTCACCTCACTACTTCCACTTCCTCGAAGACCATCGCGCCCAGAAATTCATCGACCCGGAGGCTTTCACCTTCCAGACAACCGTAGACATTGATAATCCTGAGGAGGTTGAGCCAGCGGTGAAGAATGCCCTTCTGCTGAACGGAATGTTTGATGAGCCTACAGAGAAGCTCTTCAGAGAGAAAATCTTCTCAGCCGAAGACATCGAACTCTGGAAGGGAAAGGTCCTCCACATCGAGCGCTCAGCACGCAACAAGGCCCACATCGACATCCGCATCCCGGTAGGAATGACCATCGCTGAGGCTCAGAGTGCCTTCTGCAAACTCATCCACGCCACCGAAGACCCTAGCTGCGTAACCCCGGAGCGCATCATCTTCATCACCGATGCGGCAAGCCAGATTTATACTGCCGACGACTGGTACAAGCGCCTGGATAAGGAAGCTCTGGCTGAATACCGTGAGGCTTACAGAAAGAGAGGACTGGATATCGACGGCCGTACGATGGATGTAGACTTCGAACCCATCGAGAGCGAGGAGGAGAAGGCTAGAAAGGTTGCCAATGCCGTGCAGTATGAGCAGACTTACGACGGTGTTCCTTACGAGGAGATTGTGAAGGCGCTGGTAGAGCTGATGGGCGGCGCTCCTGTCCACGGCAACCGCAACAACTTCATCTATCGTGAAGCCTGCCTGCTGAGATACATCTGTAATAGTGAGGCGGCTTGGATCAAGCAGGTAATAGAAACCTTTGGCGAAGACGAGGCGAAGGCGTTCGCCACCGTAGAGAATGCCTGCAAGGTGGCGCAATCTACTGCGATTCCGGATTTGGTAAAGCAGGCTGTAGAGACTGCCCGCAAGAATCATCTTGCCAAGCAGGCCACCGAGAAGGCGGGAATCTATGCCGATGTTCCTCCTCAGTTGCCAGCCAAACTGCCTAAGCTCATCAAGCTGCTCACCAGCAAGGTGCCTGCCGATTTCAAGGCGGCTGTGGCAATGGCGGTCTTCCCTGCGCTTGCCGCTCATCTTAAGGGCGTAACCTTCCGCTACACGGATAATCAGGTGCACGAGGCGGCGATGATGAATCTGCTCATTGCAGCCATGTCGTCAGGCAAATCGCTGGTCGACGGACCCATCGACTGCATCATCGAAGACCTGGTGCAGATGGATAAGGTGAACCGCCAGAAGGAGCAGGACTGGAAGGACGAGGTGAACACCATGGGCGACAACAAGAAGAAGCCTGTGCGCCCGGAAGACATCTGCATCCGCATCGTTTCGCCCGACCTTACCCGCGCTGCCTACATCCAGCGTCTCGACGATGTACAGAAGGCTGGCGATGCTTATCTCTACTGCAAGATGGACGAGGTAGACATGCTCAGGAAGTTTAACGACCCTAGCCAGCTGATTCGTCTCTGCTGGGACAATTCTGAGGACGGTCAGGAGCGAGTAGGAACCAAGAGCGTTACAGCCCGCGTAAAGACCCGTTTCAACTGGAACGCTTCGAGCACCATTGCCGTTACGCAGAAGTTCTTCTCGGTTCGTGAGGTGGCTGATGGAGCCGTGAGCCGCCTGTCGCTCGCCACCATCATCCGTCCCGATTTCGCTCCGCGTCCGGAGGTGGGCAGTTATGATGCGCAGTTTAAGTCGCAGCTTTCTCCTTACATCCAGCAGCTGAACGCAGCCAGCGGTTTCAAGGAGTGCCGTAAGGCTCGCCAGCTTATCGAGCGCCTGGAGAATGAGATTATGGAGATGGCTCAGCTGGCTTACAACAAGCCTTACGCCGAGTTTGCCAAGCGTGGTTTGGCGAATGGTTTCCGCCGCGCGATGGTGCTTTATCTGGCGAATGGCGAGAAGTGGGAGAAGGCGATAGAGGATTTCATCGTATGGAGCGTGAAGTATGATCTGTGGTGCAAGATGCGTTTCTTCGGCAATCAGATGCAGGAGGCGATAGATGCTGACAGCCGCTCTGTGTGTCATACTCCCGGTGTGAGCAATCTTCTTCTCTACGTTCATGACACCTTTGACAAGACTGAGATTCAGAACATCTGTCAGGTTCATGGCACCAAGACGAAGCTTGCCATCCTGCTGTGCAACTGGAAGAAGCGTGGCTTCATCATGAAGAACGAGGACGGCACCTTCACCAAGACCGCCCGTTTCATCGCCAAGTATGGGCACTACGGAACGCCAGGAGTGGCTGCGTAGAATAGATTAGGCACGGATTATGCGGATTACGCGGATGTTCTATGAGATTATGAATGTGTTTTAATTGACATGAGAGTCTTAAATTCGTGTAATTCGTGCCTGATTTTGTAATGAGAATGTAAATGTCCTTGACCTTAATCAAGAAAAAAGGGCTTTTTGAAACATTTCTCCTAAAATGTTTGTGTGCGCACACAAAAAGTTGTACCTTTGCACCAGAAAAAAGGATAAAAGATTATGGTAATGTTCGGGATAATGACAGTAGCAGTAGTAGCATTCGCAGTAGTTGCTTGCGCAGGTATGAACCTCGGAATGAACTGCGGCAAATAAGCTACGAAGCTAAGAGAGCATAGAAATCCTCCTCCGGGGGGTAAGAAATAAAGAGAGTTAAGATTTTGTTAGGTAAAACTACAAGATTGTATATTTAAGATAACAAATTTAAGAAAGGAAAAGATTATGTTAGTATTAGGAATGATTATCGCAGTAGTTGTTGCATGTGTAGCTGAAGTTGGTGCTATTAACAACAAGTTGGCTTAATCGGAGATTAGCCATGCGAAGGGCTCCAAAAGAGCCGAGATTAAAAAATGGCTGGCAGCAATGCACAGCTGAGTAACAGTAGGGAGCCAAAGGGGCTTCCGAAATCAGAGAGGAGAGTAAAAACTCCTTTTCATTTGAAATTCATACTGTCCCCTGAGAGTTTTCGTGATAAATTCTGATTGGGGATTTCATATATAGATTGTTAAAAATTCGTTTTAGGTTTTATAGATTTTCATTTTAGGTTTTTAGGTTTAAGTTTTTAGGTTAATTGTTAGTTGTTTTAAGAAAAAAGCAGTTTTAATTCATTAAATTACGAAGGCAACAACGAGGGAAGTCGCATGACGACCCAAGTTGTTGCCTTCTTTGTTTCTTATTATTTGAGCTATTTGTCTGAAAATCAACATTATCTGAAAATCAGCGTGGTGAGCCTGTCTTTATCAAACAACTCCTGAGCCACGGCCTGTATCTGTTCGGCAGTAATTTCATCTACCTGCTCGTAGAGTCGGTCTACATTCTTCTCCCAGCCATAGTGAAGGAAGCTCTTGCCGAAGTCGAGGGCAAAGTTCTCGCGGTTGTCGCAAGCCACGCCTACCTGTCCCTTTATCTGCTTCTTGGCGGCCTTGAGCTGCGCCTCGCTCAGCGGTTTCTGCATGAACTTATCCAGTTCCTTGCGAACCAGACGGAGGCAGCGCTTCACGTCGTGCTCATCGCAGCCGAAATAAATGCTCCATACGCCCGTATCGCCATAAGCCACCATCGTACTCTCTACAGTGTAAACCAATCCGTTGTGCTCGCGCAGGGCTAGGTTCAGCTTGGCGTTCATTCCCGGTCCGCCCAGCATATTGTTGAGCAGATAGAGCGGCATTCTGCGGCTGTCGTTCACATCGTAGGCGCGGGTTCCAATCATCACATGAGCCTGATGCGTATTCTTCTGCATCACGATTGTCTGCCCCTCGACTTTACTTTGAACTTCTTTACTTTGAACTTTGAACTTTGAGCTTTGAACTTTATGATTTGCATCGCCTGCTTCCATTTCTGCCGTTGGCGTTTCGGAAGTTTTGCTATTCATAAAGTTCAAAGTTCCATGTTCCATGTTCAAAGTCTTCAAAAGCTTTACCAGCTTCTTGAAATCAATGTCTCCGTAAGCGAAGAATATCGCATTATCCGGTCGGTAAAGCTTTCTTGTAAAGCGCAGCGCATCTTCTGTCTTGAACGAGCGAACCTGCTCGGCTGTGCCCAGAATATTGTGGCCCAGCGGCGAACCCTTGAAGATGATATTTTCGAATTCATCATAAATCAGTTCGGCAGGAGAATCGTTGTAACTCTCTATTTCATCGCAGATTACCTCAACCTCCTTGTCGATTTCCGCTTGCGGATAAACCGAATGGAAAACGATGTCGGTGAGCAGATCTACGGCTCTTGCGATGTGCTCCTTGAGGATGGCGGAGTAATAAACCGTGCCTTCCTTGTTGGTGTAGGCATTCAGGTCGCCTCCCACGCTCTCCAGACAGTTGAGAATGTGCCACGCCTTGCGGCGCTCTGTGCCCTTGAAAGTAACGTGCTCGCAGAAGTGGGCAAGTCCTTCTTCGCCCGGCTCCTCGTTTCGGGTGCCGGCGTTAATCTGGTAACCGCAATACACCACCTTGCTGTCTGAAGGCAGGTGGATGATGCGGAGTCCATTATCGAGTGTATAAGTATTGTATTTCATTTCAAGGTGCAAAGTTACACTGAAAATGTAATTTATCCAAAAAAATAGTCATTTATTTTGCATTATCGCCAAAAAGACTTATCTTTGCTCCCAAAAAATAAATATAGACATCAAAAAACAATGCGCAAAGTAATAGGAATAGGAGAAACCGTGCTTGACATCATCTTCAAGGGCGGCAAGCCGATAGAGGCAGTACCGGGTGGCTCATCATTCAATGCAGTCATCTCGTTGGGGCGTGCGGGTGTAAATGCTTCGTTTATCAGCGAGGCGGGCAACGACCGCATAGGAGAGTATGTGATTCAGTTTTTGAGAGATAATGGGGTGAATGCTGACAATGTGAGCATCTTCCCGGAATCGAAGTCGCCGCTTTCGCTGGCTTTCCTCGACGAGAACAACAATGCCGACTACATTTTCTACAAGGATCATCCTCACGACCAGCTGGAGTTTGCCACACCGGAAATCAATCCTGGCGACATCGTGCTCTTCGGTTCGTTCTTCGCTCTGAATCCTGTGGTCCGTCCTCAGGTTGCCGGCTTCCTGGAGTATGCGAAGGAGCACGGCGCCATTCTTTATTACGACATCAACTTCCGTGCTTCTCATCAGAACGAAATCATGAAGATTACGCCTAATCTGATAGAGAACCTGGAGATGGCTGATTTCGTGCGCGGAAGCCACGAGGACTTCGGAATCCTCTACAAGAAACCGGAGGCGGATATGGTTTATAATGCCGAAATCAGTTTCTACTGCAAGAAGTTTATCTGCACCCAGGGCGCTGAGCCTGTAGAGGTTCGTGCCGAGAACGGCTTTGCCAAGAGTTATCCTTCGGAGAAGATGAAGCCGGTGAGCACCATCGGAGCCGGTGATAATTTCAATGCCGGTTTCGTGTTCGGATTAATCAAGGATGGAATCACCCGCGAGGACATCGACCGTGGATTGTCTGAGGCGCAATGGGACAGTCTCCTTGTTTCGGCTCAGGAATTCTCCACCGAATGCTGCAAGGACATCTACAATTATGTTTCCAAGGAATTTGGAGAAGAAAAGAAGAAGGAACTATAAAAATATAAAAGATATGACAGAAATTACAAACAAAATTTATTACGTAGGCGTAAACGACCGCAACAAGCATCGTTTCGAGGGCCTCTGGCCTTTGCCTAACGGAGTGAGCTACAACTCTTATATCATTGACGATGAGAAGGTAGCGCTGGTAGATACTGTAGAGGTAGATTTCTTCACCCAGTTCCTCGAGAACATCCACGAGGTGATTGGCGACCGCGACATTGATTACCTCATCATCAACCACATGGAACCTGACCACAGCGGTTCTATCGCCCTCATCAAGAAATATTACCCTAACATCAAGATTGTGGGCAACAAGAAAACCCTGGGAATGCTCGAAGGCTTCTACGGCGTAACAGATGACGTGGTAGAGGTGAAGAATGGCGCAACCCTCTCTCTGGGCAACCACGAGCTGAGTTTCGTTCTCATCCCTATGGTTCACTGGCCAGAGACCATGGTAACCCTCGATGCAAAGAACAAGGTGCTCTTCTCAGGCGATGCGTTCGGCTGCTTCGGTGCGCTGAACGGTGGCATCATCGATACGGAAATCAACTGCGAGACTTTCTGGCTGGAGATGGTCCGCTACTACTCAAACATTGTGGGTAAGTATGGAATCCCTGTTCAGAATGCCTTGAAGAAGTTGGCTGGCGTGGAGCTGGATTACATCTGCTCAACCCATGGTCCGGTTTGGCACGAGCACATTGAGAAGGTAATCGGCATGTATGATAAGATGTCGAAGTACGAGACGGAGCCGGGCCTCGTTATCTGCTACGGCACCATGTACGGCAATACCGAGCGCATGGCTGAAATCATCGCCCGTGCGGCAAGCAAGGCTGGCGTGAAGAACATCGTAATGTACAACATCTCGAAGACTCACCACAGCTACATCCTGCGCGACATCTTCCGCTACAAGGGTCTCATCGTAGGTGCTCCAACCTACAATGCCGGTCTTTATCACGAGATGGAGGTTCTCCTCTCCGAACTTGCCAACAAGGACGTCAAGAACCACCTTCTTGGTTGGTATGGTTCTCATTGCTGGGCAAGCAAGGCGGTGGCTAAGATTCAGGAGTGGAACGATACCAAGCTCCACTACGAGGCTGTAGGCGAGCCGGTAGATATGAAGCAGGCGATTACTCCAGAGGTGAAGGAGCAGTGCGAGGCTCTGGGTAAGGCTATGGCAGAGAAGCTGCTGGCAGAATAAAAGTTTAAGGGCGGAAGAACAGCTGGGGTTAACAGAGTTAACAGTTAACAGTTGTTTTTCCGCTCTTTCTTTGTTTAAATACCTTTAAATATTCCGCGTAAATTACGATAAAACTTGGTGAAGTTGTGTAAAAAGCGTATATTTGCGACAGAAAACAGTGTCTTGACACAAAAAAACGTCATAAACTATGTATTTTGAACGTAAAGCATACTTGAAAGAACTCATCTCAGCAGAAGGCAATGGGATGATAAAGATTATCACTGGCATCCGCCGATGTGGTAAATCTTTTCTTCTTTTCAACATCTTTTGTAAGCATTTGCTTGAAAGAGGTGTTGCGGAAGATCATATCATACAGGTAAATCTTGAAGACCGCAGAAACAAGAAACTCCGTGATCCTGATGCTTTGCTGGAGCATATCGATGCTTTGATGAAAGATAAGGATAGGTATTATATTCTCTTGGATGAGGTTCAGATGGTGAAGGAGTTTGAGGATGTGCTCAACTCTTATCTCCATGTAGAGAATGCCGAAGTGTATGTTACTGGTTCCAATGCCCGATTCTTATCGAAGGATGTGATAACTGAGTTTCGTGGTAGAGGTTGGGAAATCCGAATCCATCCGTTGAGTTTTTCTGAATATTATGAAGTGGTAGGAGGAGAGGAGCGTCAAGCCCTGGAAACCTATTATCTTTATGGTGGATTGCCTGCTGTGGCGCAGATAGAAACTCCTGAAGCGAAACAGAATTATCTTCGAGAGATTTACGAGACGGTTTATCTGAAGGATGTTTTGGAGCGTAATCGGCTGAAGAATTCTGATGGAATGCGCGAGTTGGTGCGCCTTCTGGCTTCTACGATTGGTTCCTGTACGAATGTGCAGAGAATTTCTAATACGTTCAAATCTGTTGGAGGAGTGGAAATCGGTACTAAAACCATTGGCAGGTATCTGGAGAACCTGCAGGATTCCTTCATCATTAGCGAGGCTTTGCGCTATGATGTGAAAGGGCGCAAATACATTGGGGCTGGAACCAAGTATTACTTCGAGGACATCGGTATCCGAAATGCAGTTCTTGACTTCCGACAGATAGAATACACTCATATTATGGAGAATGTTATCTATACCGAGCTTCGCAAACAAGGCTATGGCGTGGATGTCGGCGTAGTGGAGAGTTTCAAGCGAGATGAGAATGGCAAGCTGCAGCGTAGGAATCTTGAGATAGATTTCGTGGTGAACCGTCATGATGAACGCCTCTATATCCAGTCGGCCTTCGCCTTGCCTGATAAGGAGAAGATAGATCAGGAGCAGGCTTCTTTATTGAATGTAAACGACGGCTTCCGCAAACTGATTATCGTAGGGGATAGATATCGTTCGGGTTATAATGAAGAAGGCATTCTGATGATGAGCCTCTCCGATTTTCTCTTGGGGAAAGAAAATAAGGGATAGATTGTCTTGAAGAAATATCAAGAGCGGAAGAACAACTGGGTTAACAGAGTAAACAGTTGTTTTTCCGCTCTTTCTTTAGAGTTCTATATGGTTGCAAATTAAGCATATTGAAACATGCTTAATTTGCAAGCCTTGTTTTTAATATTGATATTCAATAAGTTATAAGCGTAAATTAATATGGAAAATAAGAAAAACTGAGCATCTTTCTCCTTAAAATACACGCTTTTGTCTGAAAAATCGCCTAGAAATGTAAATTAAGCATAAAAAAATAGGCTTATTTTTACCAAAACTTGCAGATTAAGATTTTTATCCGTATTTTTGTGCCCAAAAATAGTTGGAATTATGGAATATACGGCACTTTTAGAGAAACAGATATTAGGTAGGTTGAAGATAGACAACCCTTGGTGGACGGAAGGCAGGATACCTTCTTACTATCAGGAGATGAGTCCTCGCCTCTATCTCGACATCTTCTATCCACTGGTAAGGGATGTCAGCATTCAGCGTGCCCTCATCTTGATGGGACCTCGCCGAGTGGGTAAGACGGTGATGCTCTATCATTCCATCCAGCGGTTGATAGACGAGGGCGTATCGCCTCAGAATATCATCTATGTTTCGGTGGAAACCCCTATTTATAATAATATCCTCCTGGAGCAGTTGTTTTCTTTGGCAAAACAGATATTGGATAAGGAAGACAGCCAGGAAGAATTTTATGTTTTCTTCGACGAGATACAGTATCTCAAAGACTGGGAAATCAATCTGAAATCCCTGGTAGATACTTATCACAACGTGAAGTTTGTGGCTTCCGGTTCTGCTGCTGCGGCATTGAAAAAGAGCAGCAACGAAAGCGGTGCGGGCAGGTTTACCGATTTCAATCTGCCGCCGTTACTTTTCTTCGAGTATATCCATCTTAAGAAATATGAGCATCTGATGCGCCAATCCAAGGTGGAATGGGATGGGATAGAGAGCGATATCTATAGTACGATAGATATTGATAAGCTGAACAGTCTCTTCCTCGACTATATCAATTATGGCGGTTATCCTGAGGTGGCTTTCTCTTCCCGAATCCAGGAAGACCCGGGGCAGTTTGTTCGCCACGATATTGTGGATAAGGTGCTGTTGAGAGATTTGCCGAGTCTTTATGGCATTTCGGATGTACAGGAGCTGAACTCGTTGTTTACGATGATAGCTTATCATAGCGGTATGGAGTTTTCGTATGAAAGTATGTCGAAGGAATCGGGCGTCAAAAAGGAAACCATTCGCAGGTACGTCCAGTATCTGGAGGCTGCTTTCCTGATAAAGGTTGTGAGAAGAACGGATGATACGGCAAAGCGATTCCAGCGCCAAACTACTTTCAAGATTTATCTGACTAATCCTTCGCTGAGATGTGCGCTTTTTGAGCCAATCAAGATCATGGATGGCAATATCGGAGACATGATAGAAACTGCCATTTATTCGCAGTGGATTCCGAGAAAGGGACACGTTGCCTATGCCAACTGGAAGATGGGGCGTTCGCAGGGCGAGGTGGATTTGGTAGGCATCAATGATGCTTTGCAGAAGCCTTATTGGGCGGTGGAAATCAAATGGTCGGACAGGTTCTTCGACAGACCTTCTGAACTTTCGTCCTTACAGTTTTTTATGGAGAAGAATCATCTGCCTCAGGCATTGGTAACTTCCATCAGTAAGGGAGGAGTAAAGGAGATGGATTTTGGTACGCTTCATTTCATTCCTTCTGCCTGCTATGCTTATACGGTAGGAGAGAATACATTGAGGCAAGCCAGGAAGAGTTTTGGTTTGTAAGAACGTAAAAAGCGACCTTCTGCCGAATTGTGTTCTCGGTAGAAGGTCGCTTTACTTCATTTCTATAGATGATTTCTATAGAGGGTTCTATCCCTCGCAGAGTTTAGCCAGCTCTTCCTGGTTATCCGCCACTTCAATCACATCCCGCCAATTGCCACGAATCATGCTTTTCTCTGCCATATCGTCCAAAAGGGCGATGGTGGAGTTCCAGAAGCCTTTCATGTTGTAGAGAATCACCATTTTGTGATGGTAGCCGATGGTGTGGGCGGCAGCGATGGTGAAGATTTCATCCAGGGTGCCGATGCCGCCAGGAAGGGCTACGAAGATGTCGCTCTGGGCAAGCATCAGGTCTTTGCGGTCGCTGAGATAATCACACGGAATCTCGATGTCGAGGTCAGGGAAGGTTCTGCCGCCTCGCTCTACAAGCGTAGGAACCACACCGATGGTTCTGCCGCCATTCGCCTTTACTGCCTTGCCGATGCAATCCATCAGACCAGAGTTGCAGCCGCCGAAAACCAGGTCGTGGCCGTTCTCAGCCATCCACTTTCCCATCTCTTCAGTCAACGTGAAGAAGTCGGGGTCGATATTCTTATTTGCTGAACAAAAAACTGCTATTTTCATGTCTTATTTTTCTATTTGATGATGTTTTATCTGTTGTTTATGAATGTTTTAGGCAAAGGTACGCAAAAATATCGAGATTATTGGGCTCTTTTTGCGGATAATTTCTTAATTTTGCAAACAATAACTAATCTTATAAACAGGAAGATAGATTTCCTATCAACAAATTATAAACAGAAAGATAGAATGAAAAGGATTATCACATATAGTATCATCGCATTGTTGCAGGCGTCGGTGGCGCTTGCTCAGACCTCTGTGTCGCTTGCAAAAACCCCTTCGAAGCCGAAGCTTCAGAAGCGGGAGAAGTATGAATGGCAGGGAGAGATTCCTACCTATGTAGAAACGCTGAAGAAGGAACTGACCTATCCGATGGCTTGGGGAAACAGTCCTATCAGAAACTTCAAGAAGTGGAAGAAGGCGGCAAGGGCGAAGGTGTTTGAATGCATGATGACACCTCCGAAGGCGGCTGCGGCTTGGAATATGGAAGTATTGGGCGAGGAACAGAGAGACGGATATAAGGCGCAGAAAATCGCCTTCAATATCAATGCCTATTCCCGAATTACGGCTTATCTCCTGATTCCGGATGGCAAGGGACCATTCCCAACAGTCAATGCGCTTCATGATCATGGTGCCCATCTCTTTATCGGAAAGGAGAAGATGATTCGTCCTTTCTTTACTCTGGAAGAAAAAGATTCCCCTACGAAGCAGGCGCTCTGTCAGGAGATTCTGGATGATGCGGATGCGTGGGCAAAGCAACTTTACGATAATCAGTACGTGGGCGATTATCTGGCGAAACATGGCTACGTGGTCTTTTCGGCAGATGCTCCGATGTGGGGAGAAAGAGGCCGGAAGGAGGGCGTAGATAGAAACAAATACGACCTGATAGCCGGCAACATGATGATGCTGGGTAGAGACCTCTCAGCCTTCATGACTTACGATGATATTTCCAGTACCGAGTTCCTAGCTTCGCTGCCGATGGTGGATGCGAAGCGTATCGGATGCGTAGGCTGTTCGATGGGAGCCTATCGCTCGTGGATGCTCTCGGCATTATCGGATAGAATCAAGGCGGGTGCTTCCATCTGTTGGATGATTACTACGGACGCTCAGCTTACCCGGAGATTCGGAAGAAAGGAGAATGGCGGCTTTGCGAATTGCATCCCGGGGTTGAGGCAGTATCTCGACTATCCTCACATCGCCTCCCTCGCCTGTCCGAAGCCGATGCTCTTCATCAATGGCACAAAAGACAAACTCTTCCCTGTGCCTGGTGTAAAAGATGCTTTCGCCGAAATGCACAAGGTTTGGAAGAGTCAGGGAGCAGATAATCTGCTGGATACGGAACTTTGGGAAATCCCTCATTCCTGCGGATTGAAAGCGCAGGAGAAAATGCTGGAGTTTCTGGATAAGAATTTGAAATAAGAAATAAATAAAGAGCGGAAGAATAGCTGAGGTTAACAGAGTTAACAGTTAACAGCTGATTTTCCGCTCTTTCTACGCTATAGTCTATTTTTATGTCTGTTGTGTGCCTTCACACAGTAGAATTTTTATGTTTCTTGAAAAATAATAATCGGAAATGATGCAACTTTCCGATTATTTTCATTACCTTTGCACGCAGATACCCGTTCGCTCACGCCGAGTTGATGCTTTTCTTCCTTTTTAAAGGGGAGATGGGTGAGACGAGGACTTGGGAGGGGAGAGGTATCATACATAATATTAAAGTGCGTTTACTATGCGCTTAGTTCTTGACGAACTGAAACCTGGCAGTTTCTAACTCATGTCAAAGACTATGCAACGGTAGATGCTCTCGGGATGTGTATATTCACATCTCTGTACTGATGTGGCACCCTACGAAAGTAGGGTGTCCGATTCGGTATAGGGATAAGTGTATCATATCGGCGTGAGCTTCGAAGTTGTTCGTTTCGACATGATGGGCTTGCCAGGGCCTCAGTTCGTGAAGCGAGCAATGGGCAAGTTCACGCTTTCTTTTTGTTGTGTATAAACCAATTGTTTCACATTATAAAAAGTTAGATTATGGTACAACCTAATTTGCCAAATCAAATATTGCACTTTACAAGCTGCAATGTCTTAGAGAGCATCATAAAAGATGACGGATTGCATTTTTGGGCAAGCCGTTATGATTGTATGAATGATTCATTGGAATATAGATGGCTGTATGAACCATTGGAGGAGAAAATAGTAAGAGATAATCCTACTCTTAAAGGACAAGTCGATTCTTTATATGAGATATTCCCTTATGTTGTATCTTTTTCGGGTGCATCTGGTCATCAATATTTTTGGGAGAAATATGGTGAAAATGGAAATGGGGTATGCCTGGTCATGAATAGAAAGATTATGCAACCAACTGATGAACAATTTGCAAAAGAAGGTGATTATTTGGCATCTGTTAGATATGCGACAGAGCAAACTAAAATGGCAAAACTGTCGGAGGTTACATTAGAATATCGTAAGAATGGCTATGGGACGGCTAATAATAGTGAAGAGTTTGTTGATGAGATAGCCTGTTGTCCTTTTGTGAAATGTGAAGAATGGAGCAAAGAGGAAGAGGTACGCTATGTAAGAATACGTGAGCGCAATATGCTTGTTTCATATTCAGAGAACGGAGGGCGTTTTTCTTATCCACAGGATAAAAAATGTGTAAAGTATCGTGATAAAAATGGCAAGCAAGTTCCTTATTTAGACATAGTTTTTCCAAAGTTGTCTTTAGAAAGAATTGTAATTGGCAAACATTTGGAATTAGAAACAACAATCAAGGTCATTAATATATTGTTGCAACAAACTGATTATCAGAATATAGATATAGTGCAATCAAAGTATTAACAAATAAAATAGAATAATTATGAGTACACAGTCGCAATTTGGGAGTTACCCTAGGTTGAATGTAAAGAGAATAGGACGCATGGTGTCTCTTCTCATGTTAAATGTATTGTTGCTAAATAGTTGTATAACACTTACCAGCAAAAAGAAGGAAATAACTTTTACTTCGGAACCATCTGGCGCAGCCGTCTATCGAATGTTCTCTTCGACTAGTTATACTGTAGATGGTGTCAATACATACTATATTGGAACAACTCCTTTCACATACAAAGCTAGTGGAGCTCCCGAAGCATTTGCTTTTGTAAAAGATGGTTATTATTCGGAAATAATAAAACCTGAGCGTAAAAGTAGAATGGCACAATATCTCTTGGGTAACTTAATATGGATGCCTTATGGTTATATTGTAGATGTAGGTAAAATGTATACTTATAAGCAAACTCAAATAAATGCCAACTTGGAAGAAATTCCCCGGCATAATACTGCGACGGGAGGGGCACCAACTCCAAATAGCACTTCTAATCCAAGTGGACCTTCTCATTATGAAGCTGCTAATGTGGCTGATGTGGTAAAACCTGTTTTTCGTAAAGGAACAGAAGAACTTTCGGGTAAGAAGATCTTCAAAAAGTATACTTCTGCAGTGTTTATGATTTACAGTACAGATGGGGCTGATTTAGGTCAAGGATCAGGCTTTGTTATTAATCCTTCTGGTCTCGCCGTCTCTAATTTTCATAATTTTGATGGTATGAAAGCGTGGGGTATAAAAATGTATGGTAGAGATAAACTTTATACGATAAAAGCATCTGATATTGTTGCCTATGACAGAGAACAAGATTACATTATATTTAAAATACCAACAGAAATTCTAGGGGATTTCGGCAAAACCACTTTTGACTATATACCTGTTTCTAAACAAATGGTAGAAGTTGGAGACAAGGTATTTGCCATTGGTAGTCCTAGAGGGTTGGAAAATACGTTCTCGTCTGGCGAGGTGTCACAAATCCGTTCTGGAGAAAAATACAGAATACAGATTAATGCTCCTATTGATCATGGAAGTAGTGGCGGTGTCTTGATAAACGATCATGGTGAGGCTGTTGGTATAACTAGTGCGGGGCGAGATGATTCAGGAGCAAATTTGAATTTTGCTATTGATTTGGTTCTTCTTATGAACAAATATCAATAATAAGTACAGCATTTTAGTAGGAAAGTAGGTAAAGAATTCTTTTGGGCACGAGTAATCGTGCCCTTTTTGATTTCTAATCTGTCTTATATCTTAACTTTTTGCCTTTAAATCCCCCAAAAGTGTGTTTTTTTTTGAGATTTGGGGATTTTGACGACAAAATGTTGTATCTTTGCACCCTATTATAAGAAGTAGTTGGGTTAACAGAGTTAACAGTTAACAGCTGTTTTGCCGCTCTTTCTTCTCTAAAACTTCTTTTAAATATCAAAAGTTCACTACGCTAACCCCTTAAAAAATGGCGTTAGCGTAGTAAACTTTTGCGTTTTGCTTGTGTTTCCCGAGAAAAAGTTGTATATTTGCACCCAACAAAATATAAAGTTTGCAAGTATGGGTACTTTTAATGGAATTATAGGAAGACAGCGTGAGATGGCTCTGTTGCAGGAGATTTACGAGTCTCCTAGGGCGGAGTTTGTGGCTGTTTATGGCAGAAGACGTATCGGTAAGACCTATCTTATCGACAAGTTCTTTGGTGATAAGTACGACTTTTATATGACGGGTATCTATGAGGGTACCCGTAAGGAGCAGTTGGCAAACTTTGCCCATCAGCTGGAGTTTTATTCTCATAAGGAGCAGAAAACTCCAAAAGACTGGATGGAGGCTCTGTTTATGCTTCGCAAGTATCTGGAGACATTAAAAAAGGAAAAGCCTGTGCTCTTGTTCTTTGATGAAATGCCTTGGCTGGACACCCGTTATTCTCGCTTTCTCAAGGCTTTCGAACTGTTTTGGAACGAGTGGGCTTCGAAGCAGGACAATCTGAAACTGATTGTTTGTGGTTCGGCAACCACCTGGATGACGAATACCTTGCTGGGCAATAAGGGCGGTTTGCACAATCGTGTGACTCGCTCCATCTATCTCCGTCCGTTCAACCTGGCAGAGACGGAGGAGTTCCTGGCTTCAAGAGGGTTCTCGATGGAGCGCTTCCAGATAGCCGAGTTGTATATGGCGATAGGTGGAACACCTTTTTATCTCAATATGCTGAATCGTTCGCTGAGCGTGGCTCAGAATATCGACGAGCTCTTCTTCTCATCCAGTGCCCCTTTGAGGAGTGAATATGGCTTTCTCTTTAAATCGCTCTTCAAGGAATCCACGCTCTATAGAAGGGTGGTGGAGGCATTGGCTAAGAAACTGAAGGGAATGACTCGCCCGGAGTTGATAGAGGAGCTGAAGGTGGAGGATTCGGGGTATGTATCTACCGTGCTCTCCGACTTATGCAACTGCGATTTCATCCGCAAGTATTCGGCTTTTGGCAAGACGGATAGGGATTTCATGTATCAGTTGACCGACCTGTATTCGCTTTTCTATCTGAAGTATGTGAAGAACTATCATGGTGAGGATGAGCATTATTGGAGTCATCGCCAGATGGACATTTCCGGTTGGGAGGGCTATGCTTTCGAGCAGGTTTGTCTGCATCATATTCCTCAAATCAAGAGGAAGTTGGGAATTGGTGGTATTCTGTCGAATATCTGCACGTGGTCGTGCCGTGCTTTTACAGATGCAGAGGGCAATAAGCAACCGGGGGCACAGATTGACTTGATAATAGATAGGGGAGACAAGACGATTAATCTCTGTGAGATGAAGTTCGTCAATCATCCTTATTCCATCACTCCCGATTATGCGGCTTGGTTAATCAAGCGCAGGGAGTTGTTCAAGCAAGCTACAGGAACGAAGAAGACTCTCCATCTAACGATGATAACTTCGTATGGTGTGGAGCATAATGCTGGTTGGCAAAACATTCAGAACGAGGTGGTGCTGGATGATTTGTTCAAAGTAGAATAACACGGGCTTTATGGCTGTAGTTTTTCTTTATTGCAAGCAATTTTTAAATTAGTGATTTTGAAATAACTAACTGAGAAAATACTAGAATATAAAAGAGCGGAAGAACAGCTGGGGTTAACAGAGTTAACAGTTAACAGCTGATTTTCCGCTCTTTCTTCTATAAATCTGTAAAAGTCTACTACGCTAACGGCTTTAAAAATGGGGTTAGCGTAGTGAACTTTTTGAGTATGCTGAATGCATCTTTACCACAACTCCTTAGGCGACAGGTCTTTATCCTTTCTGCCCATCAGGTAGTAATCGGCAAGGAACTGGAGGTTTGCCTGCGTAATCTTCAAGCCTTCTTCCTTTACATACTGGCTCGTAAAGATGTTTGCGTCAGGAATCAGGTTGTTTTCTATCAGTTTGCAGACAATTTCGTAAGGGAATGGGAGACCATTGCCGCTGATAATGCCAAAGCTGTCGGTCTCAGCACGCTCCTGTACATAGTATAGATTCTCAGGCGATGCGATGCAATGAGCCAGACCGAAACTGATGTTGATGCCTGTGTATGGACTTCCGCTTAAGATGATGCCTTTCTCGTATTTCTGAGGGAATCGGATGTCCTTTGGCAACTCGAATTCAATCTCCTTGAGGAATTCCTTCAGCGTCTTCACATCTTCCAGGAAGATGAACTTGTCTCCGTATCCCTTCGCCTTGAGCAGATTGTAGTCGTGAATCGCCTTCTCATGATCTGCCTTTTCATGTAGCTCAATAGCCTTCTTCCTGAACTCCTCATCCTCCCAAAGCTTGTGAGTAGGCATGTTCCTGCAAATCTTGCAGAGCCATTCGTAAGAAGTGAGCGCCAGGAGATTGTTTCTGCCGGCGATGGTCATTTCCATCTGTACAGAATAAGCGAGCGGTTCGGTGAGACCCTGAGGCGAGTTTGCCATCTGCTGGAGGGTAAACTGCAGGCGCTTCTGGTTGCCTACGTTGAAATAGCAACCATAATGGAACCACGCCAGGGTGTCGCGACGGTGAATCTCATCCAACTCCTTGTTCTTCTCGATGTCCTCTTCGGTCGTTTCAGCGTTGCCCTCTATATCAGGCATTTCGCTGAGATAAGTCAGAAGACGCTCGTTTTCCGGAGCCGTTTCATACTCTCTGTCGAGGATGATATAGGCAAGTTTGGCAGCCAGTTCCAGAGTTCCGAAGAGGAAAGGAACGGCTTCCTGTACGAAACTGCTCTGCTGGTAATGGTGCCAGAGCAGGAACTTGACATCAGCGATGTTGATTTCTTCAGGGTCGTAAGCCGGGTCATCTTCGTTGAGCGTACTCTTGATGAATTCGCTTTCTTTCTCATAGAAAGGAATGTAGGTGCCGTAGCGCTGCTTGCATTCTTCCGTGAAAGTCTTCCAAATGCCTGTGCCCGAAATCACATCTTCGAAATAACCGGCAATGCTGAGTGCCAGCTGCTTGGCTTCATCCATATTCTTGAAGTTATGGGTGTAGCACGCCTCGTCAAGAGCGTGGTATATTTCGTTGGCGAGTTCTGTATAATACAGATCTGTTTCGTCTGCTTTTTCGTATGGATGCAAAGCAATCCATTCTTGGGTGAAAATAACTTTTTTCATATATTTCAAGTTTTCTTGGTTATCTGTTTGTTGTAACTTTCATGCAAAGGTAATAAAATATTGCAGAAATCTGCAAGAAACTCACATTTTTTTTGTATCTTTGCACCCGAATTTAGGCAATCTTAATAAATGCGTGGGATTGCCGCAAGCGTTTCGGAAGGATTTTGCACCCTAATTCATGGCTGGGAGGGTGAATTCGGCCTTCCATTTAGATTATAATGAATTAAGGTTAAAAAGATTTGAAGACATTTGAAGAATTAGGTGTGAGCGAGGAGATTCGCCGTGCCATCGAAGAGCTTGGATTTGAGAATCCAATGCCAGTTCAGGAAGAAGTAATCCCATATTTGCTTGGTAATAAGAACGACGTGATTGCGTTGGCGCAGACCGGTACGGGTAAGACTGCATCTTACGGTATTCCGGTTATCCAGAAAACTGATGCCAGCAGCAAGCAGACACAGGCTATCATCCTCAGTCCTACACGTGAGCTCTGTCTCCAGATAGCAGACGATTTGAACAGCTTTGCCAAGTACATCGGCGGTTTGCATATTGCCGCAGTTTATGGCGGTACCGACATCGGAAGCCAGATTCGCACCCTGAAGCATGGTGTGCAGATTATCGTGGCTACCCCCGGCCGTCTGCTCGATTTGATTAATCGTGGCGTGGCTCAGTTGGAGAACGTGAACAACGTGGTGCTTGATGAGGCTGACGAGATGCTGAACATGGGCTTCTCTGAGAGCATCAATGCCATCTTCGAGAACGTTCCGGAAGATAGAAACACTCTGCTCTTCTCGGCTACCATGAGCAAGGACATCGAGAAGATTGCCCTCAACTACTTGCACGACCACAAGGAAATCGTTGTGGGTTCGCGCAACGAGGGTGCTGAGCATGTAAACCACATCTACTATCTGGTAAATGCCAAGGATAAGTATCTCGCCCTGAAGCGCGTGGTGGATTTCTATCCACGCATCTTTGCAATTATCTTCTGCCGCACCAAGCTGGAGACTCAGGATATTGCAGATAAGCTGATTAAGGATGGTTATAATGCAGAGGCACTGCACGGCGACTTGAGTCAGCAGCAGCGTGACCTCACCATGCAGAAGTTCCGCAACCATACCGTTCAGTTCCTGGTGGCTACCGATGTGGCTGCCCGTGGTCTGGACGTAGATGATCTGACTCACGTTATCAACTACGGTTTGCCTGATGATGTGGCAAGTTACACCCACCGAAGCGGCCGTACCGGTCGTGCCGGCAAGAAAGGAACATCCATCTCTATCATCCATACCAGAGAGAAGTTCAAGGTTCGCCAGATTGAGAAGCAGATTGGCAAGGAGTTCGTGGACGGCGTTTTGCCTACCCCAGAGGAAATCTGCAAGAAGCAGCTCTTCAAGACCATGAACGACATCATGAAGACCGATGTGGACGAGGATCAGATTGAACCATACATGGCAGAAATCAACCGCCAGTTTGAGTACATCGACAAGGAGGACATCATCAAGAAGATGGTAACCATCACCTTCGGTAAGTTCCTTGATTACTATAAGAATGCTCCTGAAATTATCAAGCCTGAGACCGGCAAGGGTTCCCGTGGCGGCGAAGGTCGTGGCAGCCGTGGCGAAGGCCGTGGCAAGGTTTCCAATGGTCGCAGGAAGCATGAGACAGAGGCTGGTTTCAAGAGACTGTTCATCAACCTGGGTAAGGCGGATGGTTTCTATCCGGGCGAAATCATGCAGTATCTGAACAAGCATGTGAAGGGTCGCCAGGAGGTAGGTCACATCGACCTGCTGAGTAAGTTTGCCTACATCGAGGTGCCTGAGGAGGATGCTAAGCGCGTGATGAAGGCATTGAACGGTACTGAGTACAAGGGCAGAACCGTGAGATGTAACGATGCTGATGAGGAAGGTCATGGCAGAGCAGCCCGTGGTAGCCGCAGTTCTGAGGGCAGAGGCGGCCGTTCTTCAGAAAGAGGCGGACGCAGCCGTAGAGGTTCTTCTGATGATGCTAGAGACTCTCGTGATGCTCGTGGAAAGGGAGGACGTGGAAGCCGTGGTGAATCTCGTGGTGGCAGAAAGTCTCGTCCTCAGGAGGATACAGGCGATTGGCGCCAATTCTTCCAGAACAACGACAACGTGAAGTTCAAGGGCGAGGAGCCAAACTTCGAGGAAGAAGGTTGGGCTCGTCGCAGACCTAAGAAGAAGTAGTTTAGGCAGCGATTTATAATAAGATGAAAGCCTGCATCAAAGGGATGTTTTGATGCAATATCCATATTTTGCGGTAAAAATACAGCAATTTCTTTGGTAAATTGCGGTGTTTTTACCGCAATTTTTGTATATTTGCAGCCGTAAACATCAAATTTATTGTATCTTTATACGCAATTTTAACCCTAAAAGATATTCTGTAATAAGTTAATGAAGAAAACTATTCTTATCGCTTGTCTGGGACTGGTAAGTCTGGGCTTGCAAGCACAGAGCATTTCGCTCGCTGGTGAATGGAATGTGGAGTTTGGAAAGAGCGGTAGCGCTTTTGCCAAGAGTAAGCGTGCCTCGCAGGGTGAGGTGAAGCGTGCCATTCTTCCCGGTACCATCGATACGAACCGTCTGGGATTCGCTCCGAAAGATACGATGGAAACAACGCATCTTACGAGACTCTATGCCTATAAAGGAGCTGCAAGATATTCCAGAACCATCAATATCCCGAAGGACTGGAAGAAGAAGCCAGTAGAACTCTTCCTGGAGCGTACCCGACCGACATGGGTGTATGTGGATGGAGAACTGGTGGATTCCTGCAACTTCATCTCTACTCCCCAGCGCTATCTTCTGCCAAAGAAGGTGAAGCCGGGCAAGCATTTTCTGGAAATCGTGGTGGATAATGGAAGAGGTGTGCCTGAGCAGGTTTACGGTTCCAGCCATGCTTACACGGAAGATACGCAGACCAACTGGAATGGAATTATCGGAAGGATAGAACTCCAGCTAGCCAGCTCTGTAGAGAGCAAATCTGCAGAAACTCTAACAGGAGCAATCCCTAGCCGTTCTGTTGCTTCTCCTTCCGCCCTTCAGATGCCTGATTTCGCCAAGGATTTTCATATCGAGGGTGCGCATTTCTATGCTGATGGACATCCTGTCTTCCTTCGTGGCAAGCACGATGCGGCTGTATGGCCGCTGACGGGACATGTGGAGATGAGCGTGGAAGGCTGGATGAAGTATCTTGGAACCTGCAAGGAGTATGGAATCAATCATGTGCGCTTTCATTCCTGGTGCCCACCGGAGGCGGCTTTCGTGGCAGCGGACAGTCTGGGAATCTATCTCCAGCCGGAACTTCCTTTCTGGGGTTCTTTTGACAAGAAGGATGAAAGGCTGATGGCGTTCCTGCATCAGGAAGGCGAGAACATCCTCAGAGAATACGGTCATCATCCATCTTTCAGAATGATGGCGCTGGGTAATGAACTCTGGGGCGACATCGACAAGATGAAGGAGTTTGTGGATGATTTCCGCAAGATTGCGCCAGATAAATACTATACCTTCGGCAGCAATTACTATCTCGGTTATCAGGGAATAAAAGAAGGAATGGATTACTTCACCACTTGCCGCATCGGAGGCGAGGGATGGGGCAAATACAATACCCATACCCGTGGTTCCTTCTCGTTTGCCGACGCTTACGATGGAGGAATGATCAATCATTTCCATCCTAATTCTACGATGAACTTTGATGAGGCTTGCGATAAGGCAGGAATCCCAATCATCTCTCACGAAACAGGCCAGTTTCAGACCTATCCTGATTATCGGGAAATGAAGAAATACACCGGAGTGCTTCATCCTTATAACTTTGAAGTGTTCCGTCGCAGGCTGGCTGCAGCCGGAATGCTTTCGCAGGCAGATGATTTCCACAAGGCTTCGGGCTTATGGAGCGTGAAACTCTATAAAGCCGATATAGAGATGGATTTGAGAACCCGGAATATGGCGGGTTTTCAATTGCTCGATATTCAGGATTATCCCGGTCAGGGAAGTGCTTTCGTAGGCATCCTGGATGCGTTTATGGAGAGCAAGGGAATCACTACGCCCGAGGAATGGCGCCAGTGGTGCTCGCCTGTGGTTCCTCTGCTGGAAATGAAGAAGTTCTGCTTTGAGGATGGTGAGAAGATTCAGGCTAAGGTTAAGGTTGCCAACTATGGCGGTTCTTCGCTGAAGGGCAAGAAACTGAAGTGGCATCTGGCTGCCGAGAACGGATTGTTCTGTATGGATGATGGAACTTACAGCACCAAGGATGGTGAAGTGAGAAAGAATGTGGGCGACTTGATGGCTGAGGATGAGGGAGTATTGAACATCTTTTCATACGATGAAGGTTTGGTGGATGTGGGTGAACTGAATGGTGTTTTCCACGTGCAGAAACCTACCAAGCTGCTTCTTACATTAAACATTGAAGGAACAGAGGAGAGAAACTCCTACGAACTTTGGGTTTATCCGAAAAAGACGATGGAAAAGAAGGGCGTCATCATAGCCAAGGATTTGAATGATGAAGTGGTGAAAGTCTTGGAAAAGGGCGGAAAGGTGCTTTGGATGCCTACGGCTTCCAGCCATTTCGTGGCTGCCGATGATACGCTTTCGCAGGCAGATAATGCTACTCCTTATACTGTTGGCGGACTCTTCCAGACCGATTACTGGAACTATCGCATGTTCAAGACCATCTGTGAGAACAACAAGAAGAAGGTTTCTCCAGGAACCCTGAGCATTCTGACGAATCCGGAACATCCGATATTCAAGGGATTCCCTACGGAAATGCACACCAACTGGCAATGGTTCCCTGTCATCAAGGAATCGCATCCGCTGGTGCTTGACAACTTCGCCAAGGATTATCGCCCGATAGTTCAGGTGATAGATAATATCGAGCGGAATCATAAGTTGGGTTTGGTGATGGAATGGAAGGTGGAAGCCGGAAAGCTTCTCGTCTGCATGAGCGATTTGGAAAAGGCTGCCAAATATCCGGAAGGCAAGGCTTTCTATCAGAGTGTACTGAACTATATGCGCTCTGCCGATTTCAATCCATCTGCAGAAATAACGGTGGATGAATTGAAGAAGAAACTTGCCGAGAAGCCTCGTCAGGTTTCATTGAAGGAGCTGAATAATATCTCGCAATATTAATAGAAATTCTGTAAGTTGCGAATCTGTAAGATAAAAATAAACTGAAAATCAGCAAGATAACAAGAATAGAAAGACAAAATAAAACAAGAGCGGAAAGCCAGAAGTTAACAGGTTAACAGTTAACAGCTGATTTTCCGCTCTTTTTATATTATCCTGAGATTAATCTTTATCCCAGGATAAACCTTTATATCATCTCTATTGATTTAGAGATAGGAATTACTTTGCATTGATCTCCTTCAAGAGGCGGTCTGCGTGTCCCCACTTATCCATCAGGTAGAGCACATAGCGAATATCTACACCAATGCAGCGAGCCAGGCGCTTGTCGAAGTTGATGTCAGAGCTGAGGCTGTCCCAGTTGCCATCGAAGGCAAGACCAATCAACTCGCCCTTACCATTGAACATAGGGCTACCAGAATTACCGCCGGTAATATCGTTGTTGGTGAGGAAGCAGAGCTGCATCTTGCCAGTCGTCTTATCCTGATACTTGCCGAAATCCTTCTCAGAGAGAAGCTCGTGCATGATAGGCTCAGCGTAGTAATCGATTACCTTATCGCCCTGCTTCATCTTCTCAACGAGGCTCTCGGCTGTGGTATAATAGCCTGATGGCTTGCCACCGAGGTCGAAACCGCCTACCTGGCCATAGCTCAATCGCATGGTGAAGTTGGCGTCGCTGTAGTGAGGCATGTCTTCCTCCATACGGAGCTTGGCAGCGCAGAGATACTTCTCCTGCTCGGCGATGCTGTCGTTGATGCTGCCCATCTGAGCAGCGAAATCACCATATACATCGTTCAGATCCATACCGAAGCTTACGCCTGGATCCTTCTCATATCCCTTCTTGTTGAAGTAGAGCTTGGCACCCTTCTTCATGATGAGAGATTTCTCCCAGAGATAATCCACATACTTGGCGTAGTTACCGCCAAACTCAGCATCGATGGTCTTGTAGAACTTAGGCAACCACTTGGCATCTACGTGCTCCTTGTAGTTCTTCAAGAGGGTAGCGAGCACTTCCTTATCGAGCGCCATATCCCATTCTGCAGAGTTATCTTCAAACTCATGATACTGCTTCTTCTTGTTCTTCTCAGGACCCTTCACCTCCATGTTGGTCTGGAGCTTGATGGCACGGGTAGAGAACTCGATGTTGCTTCTTCTTGTGAAAGATTCAGCGAAGTTGGTCCAGGCGTATTTCACGTCTGCGCTCTCCTTGTAAAGCTTGGCGAGCTTGTCGAAATCTACCTTGTGGGCAAGATCGTTGGCTGCCTTGGCTGTATCCTGCCAAGCACGGAGACGGGTTTCGTACTCACGCTTCAGATTCACGATGCCGATAGAGTCGATACACTTGTTCATACCGATGGCATTCTTCCAGTAGTTGGAAGAGCTGGCGTACTTGCTGTCGTACTTGATGCGGACAGCCTCGTCGGCACGCATGTGCTTCTGCATTACTTCCTGCTTTACACCACGAACCTGGGCACGAGGCGCATTCTCAGCATCGCGCATGGTCTGGATTCCGTAGCTTGAAAGATAGCGCTCTGTGCTGCCTGGGTAACCCATGGTCATCGCATAGTCGCCATCCTTGTAACCCTGGAGAGAAACCTGAGCCCAACGCTTAGGATGATAAGGCACATTGTCCTTGCTGTAGGCAGCAGGACCATTGGTCTTAGGGTCAGCATAGATGCGGAATACAGAGAAGTCGCAGGTCTGGCGAGGCCACATCCAGTTGTCTGTATCGCCACCAAACTTACCCATTGACTTTGGTACGGTGAAAACCAGACGCAGGTCGGTGAAGTCGCGGTAAGTAGTAGCGTACCATTTGTTGCCCTCGTAGAAAGGCTGAACGGTGATATGGAGGGTAGAATCGTTCTTCTTCGCCTCTTGGGTCATCTCGTTCTCTAGAGAATCGATGAGTTCATCGCGCTTCTTGTTGTCGAGTTTCTCGTATCCGAGGCTCATCACCTTATCGGTTACATCCTTCTGTTCAACCATGAAGCTTACGAACATATTCTCGTTAGGCAATTCCTCTGCGTAAGATTTAGCAAAGAAACCGTTGAGCATATAGTCGTGTTCCACGGTAGAGTGGCTTCTGATAGCCTCGAAACCGCAATGGTGGTTGGTAAATACCAAACCGTCTGGAGAAACGACTACGCCTGAGCAATAGCCAGAGAAATTAACCACAGCATTCTTCAAGGCATTCTCGCCATTGTAGAGCTGGTCGTAAGTCATACTGAAACCTTCGCGCTGCATCATCTCATACACAGCGTTAGGCAAGTTGTAAATCGTCCACATTCCCTCGTCAGCGTGAGCGGTATTGATTCCGCAGAACGCCATGATAGAGGCGATAAGGACCGTTGCTTTTTTCTTCATTACTTGTTTTTGTTTTCTATTTTTATTATGATGTTATTTATTCTTTTTCTCATACCATTCTTTCCAAGTCTTTGCCTGTTCTGTCATTCGATATTGCTGGCGTGGATGTCTTGGGGTGTTTGGGTATTTCCTTTCAATAGCTTTTTCTGAGAGGGCAGCGTTTAAATATAGTTCACTAAAACTTTTTCTGTCCTTTAGTCCGATTGCGCCCATAATTTCCGCAGATGTCATATATTCATCGTTAAAGGATAGAATAAGAGTCTCCACATGTTGACTGAACTTGTGGGGTACTTGTGGGGTGCTTGAGGATAGCTTGCGGGGTACTTGTGGGGTACCTATTCTTGGCTGCTCTTTCCAATCATCAGTCGGCCGAATATGCAAGTATCTGTTTTTGAGAACCCAGCTATCTTTTAGGAGTAAGTTTCTGAAGAAACGAACAAGGTAGATAGGAGAGTACTCTATATCTTTATTGATATTGCGATAGTTGGCACGAACCAGGGCATTGCGGAAATACCAGGAGTGTTTGGCAAACATTTCGTTGTTCACTTCATATCCTAACGAACGGAGATATTGGATGGTGAAAATTGCCGTGGTTCGGGTGTTTCCCTCTCTGAAAGCGTGGATTTGCCAGATGCCTGAAATGAATTTGGCAATATGCTCAATCTTCTCATCATCCGTCAGACCTTTATATGAGAAGTTCTTCTCCTGCTCAATATCCCAATCCAAGGCTCTTCGCAAGTCTTCCCAATTCAGGTAGTTTACGGAATCTCCTTCGAGCACCCATTCTTTCTTGGAAATATCATACTGGCGGATTTCTCCTGCGTGCTTGAATACTCCCTCGAATATTCTTCGATGCAGGGAAACATATCCGTTGGTATTGAAGGCAAAGGTCTTGCTGGCGAGAATCTTCGCGATGTTAGCTGAAACCTTATCTGCCTCTTCCTCTTCTTCGTCCTTAGGTGTGCGGACCGTCTTGCTCTGATAGTAAGAGTCAATCAGTTTTCTGGTTTCGTCCAGAGAGATTTCCCCTTCGATGTTTCGCTTAGCCACATCTATGAGATACGCCGACGGTTGCAGCCCATCTACAGCCTGCAATCCGATAGCCGTCTTCCAGTTCTCGGCGCTTTCCTTCTGCGAAGGTTCTCCTTGTCGAAGATATTCATCGAAGGATGCGAACTCGTTGATATTATCTTTATTCATAGATGTAATGCTTGATATTTAACTTTGCAAAGTTACGACTATTTCCCGAATTTTCCAAGGCTTCGCTTGATTTTCTTTATAATTTGCCTTTTTGCCGATAACATTCCTGGTGATAGAACCTCTTGCTCCAGCATATCCAGAGCCATTCTTAACTCTTCGAGGAGTTCGGGATAGTACTTCATCTGCTCGTAGGCGAGCTTCATGCAGTAGCAGCGGATGGCGTAGGGCTGGGAACAGGCGGTAATCTTGGCGATGCAGAAATCGATGAAATCAGAACGGAGTGATTCTTCCTCGAATGGCTGACGGAGAAGGAGTTGGAGCATCAGGCGGCGCTTGGTCTCATTCTTCTCTACGAGAACTCGGTCTATTAAGTCATCGTGCTTGGCATAGAGCCACTCGTTGTTCTGCATGTCGAAATGAGTGAATACCCACAGGGCATTTGTGGATATTCGCTCGTCCTCATCAAATGTTAGTTGATAAAGATGAGCTTTTTTACGGTTATTACCATGGGTAAGAATACAAATCTCATAGATGTCATCCATGCAAAGTTTCTTATTCAGTTTCTTCCTCATGCTTCTATGGCTTATTTGATGATGAAACTCTTCTCTACCTTGTGTTTAACAAATTCTCTAGCTGCGAATAGTGGTACATTTTCCATCCATTTTTGGTCTTGGAAACCTCGCATGGAGAAACGGATACCTTTGAGATGATAGGAGGCAAAATCGTGAGTGATAAATGCTGCTAGTGATTTTGCCTTTACATTCTCCTCAGCCTTTACTTCTATTGGTAAGATTTCGCTGCCGGCTTGTACCATGAAATCAATTTCTTGGGTAGAGCTTGGCTTACTGTAATAATATATGGGTAAGTAAGGAAGAGATTTCAGCTGTTGAAGCACGAAATTCTCAGTAAACGCCCCCTTGTATTCGCTAAACACGTTGTTGCCAATGAGAATCTGGTCAGGTTGTGCCATTGTGAGTGCTCCCAACAAACCTACATCAAGCACATATAATTTGAAAGCATCCATGTCTGCATTGAATTTTAATGGAGATTTGGCATCTCTTGTTCTTTCTACCTTATGGACGAGTCCTGCGTCAATGAGCCATTGTATTGCAATCTCGAAATCTTTAGCCCTAGCTCCTTTTCTTATTGCACCATAGATGAACTTCTTGTTCTCGCGAGCCAGTTGGGCTGGGATTGATTGCCATACCATTCTTACTCTTTGTGTCTGTTCTTCGGTGTGTTTGCTGATATCTGCCTCGTATGCATTCAAGATGTTTTGTTGAATTTGCCTTACTTGCATTGGGTTGTGATTTTGTGTAAATTCCAATACTGCTTCGGGCATACCTCCAACAAAGTAGTATCGTCGAAGGTATTCTATGAATTTTGGGGCGAGGCTGTTGATAAGTTCCTTATCTCCGCTTTGCAATAAATCCAAAAGTTGTTTCTCTCCATTGGCAAGTAGAAATTCCTCATAAGTCATGGGGTAGAGGTGCATGATGTCAACTTTACCGACAGGGAAGGATTCTCCTTTCATGTTCATGACACCGAGCAATGATCCTGCTACGATGATATGCAATTCTGGCTTGTCTTCACAGAAATATTTCAGCGAGGACAAAACAGGTGGAATCTCTTGTATCTCATCGAGAAATACAAGGGTCTTGCCAGGAGTGATGTCTTGGTGTGCATAAGCAGCAAGGCCGATGGAAAGTCTTTCTGCATTTGCGTCACCTTGAAAAAGTTGAGCAATGCTTTTGTTTTTGTAACAGTTGATGTAAACCATATTCTCAAATTCGTTGTTGCCAAACTCTTTGATGATATAGGTCTTGCCAACTTGTCTTGCTCCATACATGATGAGTGGCTTCCTGTTACTGGATAATTTCCAGTCTTTCAGTTGGTTGTATATGAATCTTTTCATGTTTGCTACACTTTTGTGAGGGAATGATATTTGTGTCTGTACATTTTTGTGAGGGAATAATGCCTTATTACCAACACTTTTGTGAGGGAATATTGCTGCAAAGATACTGATTTGTAGCAGTTCCCCAAAGTGGACACAAAAAATGATTATTAATTATTTATATTTT
>ERZ791812.215-NODE-215-length-35359-cov-18.513738_pt1 | contig 35359 bp, 26 predicted proteins | sample MGYA00510303_ERZ791812 | MGnify/ENA primary metagenome ERZ791812 (study PRJEB30046, sample SAMN00791985) | human gut metagenome | study: EMG produced TPA metagenomics assembly of the A metagenome-wide association study of gut microbiota in type 2... | reverse complement strand
AGTATCTGCGCACCATGCCCACCCTGCGCCCCCGCACCAACACCTTCAACGCCGCCTTCCGCGTGCGCAGCGTGGCAGCCTACGCCATCCACAAGTTCTTCCAGGAGAACGGCTTTGTCTACGCCCACTCTCCGCTGATCACCGCCTCCGACTGCGAGGGTGCCGGCGAGATGTTCCGCGTGACCACGCTGGATCTGGACAATCTGCCCAAGACCGAGGACGGCGCTGTGGATTACAGCAAGGACTTCTTTGAAAAGCCGGTCAACCTGACCGTTTCCGGCCAGCTGGAGGCCGAGGCCATGGCTATGGCCTTTGGCAAGGTGTACACCTTTGGCCCCACCTTCCGCGCGGAGAAGAGCTTTACCACCCGCCACGCTGCGGAGTTCTGGATGATCGAGCCGGAGATGGCCTTTTGCGACCTGAATGGCTACATGGACAACGCCGAGGCCATGATCAAGTACGTCATCCGCTATGTGCTGGACAACTGCCCGGACGAGATGGCCTTCTTTAACCAGTTCATCGACAAGGGTCTTGTCGAGCGTCTGGAGCTGGTGGCAAACAGCGAGTTCGCCCGCATCAGCTACACCGAGGCGATCGAAATTCTGAAAAAGAACAACAAGAAGTTCCAGTACCCCGTGGAGTGGGGCGTGGATATCCAGACCGAGCACGAGCGCTACCTGACCGAGGTGGTGTACAAGAAGCCGGTCTTTGTCACCGACTACCCCAAGGAGATCAAGAGCTTCTACATGAAGCAGAACGCCGACGGCAAGACCGTGGCTGCAGCAGATATGCTGGTGCCCGGAATCGGCGAGCTGATCGGCGGCAGCCAGCGTGAAGAGGACTACGGCAAGCTGGTGGCCCGCATGGACGAGCTGGGCATGGACAAGACCAACTACGAGTGGTACCTGAACCTGCGCAAGTTCGGCGGCGTGGAGCACGCAGGCTACGGTCTGGGCTTTGAGCGCATGATCATGTACCTCACCGGCATCCAGAACATCCGTGACGTGCTGCCCTTCCCCCGCACCGCATACGGCTTCTGAGAAGCGCGCATACTGTAATCAAAGAAAGCCGCCGCCTCTGCGGCGGCTTTCTTGTTCTTCATTTTTCAACAAGGAGCACAAAACAAGTGGAAAACATTTCACCTGCCCTCTTGGACTGGTTTTACAAGAACCGCCGCAGTCTGCCCTTCCGGGAGGACCCCACCCCCTACCATGTGTGGCTCAGCGAGGTGATGCTGCAGCAGACCCGGGTGTCGGCGGTGCTGCCGTATTACTACCGCTTTCTGGAAGCGCTGCCGGATATCCCTGCGCTTGCCGCCTGCGAGGAGGAAAAGCTGCATAAGCTGTGGGAGGGGCTGGGCTATTACAGCCGGGTGCGCAACCTGCAAAAGGCTGCAAAGCTCGTCTGTGCGCAGTACGGCGGGCAGCTGCCCGCCGACTACGCCGCCCTGCGGGCGCTGCCCGGCATCGGGGAGTACACCGCCGGGGCCATCGCGTCCATCAGCTTCGGCCTTCCTGTGCCCGCTGTGGACGGCAATGTGCTGCGGGTGTTTTCCCGCCTGTATAATGACCCCGGTGTTATTACAGAACCGACGGTAAAAAAGGCCTTTACCGCCCGGGTCATGGAGCATCAGCCGCCGGAAAAGGCCGGGGATTACAATCAGGCACTGATGGAGCTGGGCGCGCTGGTCTGCGTGCCCAATGGCGCACCTTTGTGCGGGCAGTGCCCGCTGGCAGAAGTCTGCCTTGCCCGGGCGGCGGGCACCACCGCCCAGCTGCCCCAAAAGGCAAAGCCAAAGCCCCGCAAACTTGTGCCGGTAACGCTGGCGCTGGTGGAAAGCCCGGCGGGCTTTCTGGTGCAGCAGCGGCCGGAAAAAGGCCTGCTGGCCGGGCTGTGGCAGCCGGTCTTGTGGGAGGGCGAGCATCTTTTGCAGGCCGAGGTGATGGCGCGGCTTGCGGCACTGGGGCTGGACACCGGCACGGCAGCTCCCGCCGCCCTGCCCGCCGCAAAGCACATCTTTACCCACATCGAGTGGCTCATGTCCGGGGTACAGCTGCACGTTCCGGTGCAGAGTGCCCCGGCGGGCTATGTCTGGGCAAGCCGGGAGCAGCTGCGCACCACCTACGCCCTGCCCGGGGCGTTCCGGGCGTATAAGCCGCTGTTGCTGTGATATTGGCAATTTGCTGTAATGAACCGCGCCAAAACCGGCACACTGCCCAAACTGTGCCCCGCAGCACCTTCGGGGCGTGAAAATTAGGGTGCAACGGTTGTAATTTTGGGCGGGAGCGGGTATAATAAAAGCTACAAAGCGGCGCTGATCGCCGTTTGCATCAAGATCCTTTTGCGGGACGCCCGCTGGAAAAATCAAGCTGAAACAACGTTTCAACTGCAAAAAGGAGTGTACTGAATCTATGAAAAAATCTTGCTTGGTCGCTGTGATCGCTGTTCTGGCTGCTGTGGCTGGTGCGCTGGCTGCTGTGGCACTTTACCTGAACCGCCGCGAGAAGGAACTGGACGAATACGAGCGCCTGCTGTTCGGCGAGGATGACGCAGAAACCGTAGAGCCGGAGGAAGCTGCTGCCGAGGACGAGACCGAGGCAGAATGATCCTGAAATACCGGAAACTACCGGGAAGATGAGCACATCGGGGCGCACGGAGCAGTCTGTCTGAACGGACTGCATCGGTGCGCCCTTTTTGTACATAAGGAGAAGGAACATGAAGCGTTTTTTGCTCTGGATCATCAGTGTGGCGCTGGGTGTGGTGGTGCTGCTGGCGGCTGTGATGGGGGTAAGCTATGCCTTTACCACCGAGGGCGGCTGTCCGGACGGTGCGGCACAGTTCGGCGGGCAGGCGCTGGAAGCCAACGGCTCCTGCTGGCAGGTGCCGTTGCTGGGTGGTCAGCTGGATAAGGTGTTCGCCAGCCCCGCCACCCTGAGTGTGCAGAAGCTGGGTGTGCTGTACACCGCTCACCCGGAACTTTCTTTGCCGGAGTGGACCTGCTACACCGCCCTGACCATCCAGAATGCGGCGGGGGATGTGCTGTTTGCGGGCAGCGCGGGGGAGTACCAGAACTTCCTCTTCCCTGCGAACGGCGAGTATAAGGCGGAGCTGACCGCGTGGCGCGTGCCCAAGGACGGCACCATCACCCAGTTCGAGGGCGGCAGCACCGGCCAGCTGCGCAAAAATCTGGGGCTGGAGCGCCCCGCAAAGCCCACCGGCTGGTACCGGTACAGCTTCCGGTTCACCCTGCAGGCCAGCGCGGAGGTGGAGCTTTCCGCCGAGCGGGTGGAGCAGGGCGGCACGGTGGGCGTGCGCATCTCCGGCATGACCGGAGACGCCGTGCCCACCATCGAGACCGACCTTGGCAGCGTGCAGTGCGTGCGCGCCGCCGAGGGCTGGCGCGCCTATATCCCGGCAGCCTATAACGCCTCCTCCGGCGGGCACGAGATAAACATCACGGTGAACGGCGAGACCATCACCCGCACCCTGACCGTGCTGCCGAAGGACTTTGGCACGGTGGAGGTGGAAGCCGAAGAGCCGGCTACGGAGAGCGCCAACGCCCAGTTCCGCAGCGCCATCTGGCCGCTGTACGAAGCTGCCGCCACCGCCAAGCAGTGGCAGGGCGGCTTTGTGCCCCCGGCTGAGGACTCCATGACCCTGGTGGACTACGGACAGATCAAAGTAACGGACGGCCAGCAGGGCAGCCGCTCCAACTCCACAAAGCTGTACACCATCCCCGGTGCGCCCTGCCGCGCCGCAGCCAACGGCACGGTGGTGTTTGCGGGCGATCTTGCGCTTACCGGCAATACGGTGGTCATCGACCACGGCTGCGGGCTGCGCAGCTACCTGTACGGCTTGCAGGAGCTTTCGGTCAGCAGGGGACAGACCGTGGAAAAGGGGCAGGCTGTGGGCGCACTGGGCGAAGAGCTGACCATGGACTTCAAGCTGGGCAGCAGAAGCGTGAACCCGCGCCTGCTGTTCCAGACCTCCGGCGGCTTGTTCTGGAAGGAAAACTGAACAAACTCTCTCAGCCTTCACTTCTGCATGGCTGGGGGAATTTTTTGAAAAAACTTGTAACGTTTTTCCTCTTTGTGCGTTATTGGGGTGAAAGGGCGCACGAAAGCCCGCAAAGGAGGAAATGACCATGAAGCTGGAATGTGACGTGATCCGCGATCTACTGCCCCTGTACGCCGAAAAGCTTGCCAGCCCCGCCAGCAGTGCGCTGGTGGAGCAGCACCTTTCAGAGTGCCCCGCCTGCCGTGCAGAGCTGGAACAGATGGAAAAACCGGTGCCGGTGCAGCCGGAACCCCAGCCGGATGCACCGCTGCGGAGCATCCGAAAGACCTTGCAGAAAAAGAGCATCCGCATAGCGGCGGCAGCGGTTCTGGCAGTGTTGTGCGCTTTTGGGCTGGTGTTCTGGATGGGCGGCGCAAAAACGCCGGTAACGGCAGAACAGGCGAAGATCTGGACTTACAACAAAAAGGAAAACGAGGCCAACCTCTGTGTGCTGGAAGTGCAGGGCGAAAACGTCCGGCTGGAACTGGAAGGCTCTTTTAACTGGGGCAAACCATCCGTTACCGTCCGGGCGGTGCGCTATACCTTCCCGCACATCCATGCTGCGCTGGAAGGGCTGCTGGGCACATCGGCTTCCGATACCAGCATTGCTGTCTCCGGTACGCAGGTGCTGACGGTGCAATGCGCCGACGAGACCCGCTATTACAGGGACGGTCAGCAGGTGGAGCGGTTCATCCTGAAAAAAGAGGATGGAACGCAGACCTATGTTTACGAATCTGAGGATGTGGTCACGCAGGAACAAGGCGTGTTTGAGAAGGGCTGACTATGGACATTGAAACCATCTATCGGCTCTACTTCCGGGACGTCTGCCTGTTTTTGCAGGGGCTTACCCGCAGCGAGACGCTGGCCGAGGAGCTGACGCAGGAGACCTTTTTCCGGGCACTGGACGGCCTGAAAAACTATGACGGCAAGCAGGATGTGCGGGCGTGGCTGTTTACGGTGGCGCGCAACGCCTACTACGACCACTGCCGCCGCGCAAAGCATGCCGCCCCGCTGGAGGATGCCGAAACAAAAGCCGCCGACAGCCCGGACATCGCGCAGCTGTTGGTGGACAAGGATGCTGCCTTTACGGTGCACCAGTGTCTGCACGCGCTGGAAGAACCCTACAAGGAGGTTTTCAGCCTGCGGGTGTTTGGCGAACTGCCCTTTGACCGCATCGGGGCTATTTTTGGTCACAATGCCGCATGGGCGCGGGTGACCTATTACCGCGCCAAGACCCGCCTCCAGACCATGCTGGAACAGCGGAAATGATCGGGAATGCCCTCCGCTGCGCTCTGGGCATAAGCTAAGGAAAAATTATTTATAATTTCGGAAACCCGGAGCGTCTGCGGACGCTCCGGGTTTCCATTTTCACGGGTGGGGTTTACCCCCTCAGTCTTTGCTGCGCAAAGCCAGATGACTGAGGGGGTGCTGCCCATGAAAAAATGGCTCAGAAACGCCCGCAGGCGTTTCTGAGCCACAAATTATAATAATATTTTTTCCGCGGGTCAGGCCTTCTCAGAGGGCTTGCTCAGGTCTACACTGCGGATGATCTTGCGCACCGGCAGGATGCTCTTGGCGTTCATGGACAGCTCGTCCACGCCCATGCGCAGGAAGGTCTCAGTCAGGGCGGTGTCGGCACCCAGCTCGCCGCAGATGCCCACCCAGATGCCGTGGCGGTGACCGGCTTCAATGGTCATCTTGATGGCGCGCAGCACGGCGGGGTGATGGGGGTTGAAGAAGGGCTCCAGCTTTGCGTTCTGGCGGTCCAGTGCGCAGGTGTACTGGGTCAGGTCGTTGGTGCCGATGGAGAAGAAGTCGCACTCGGCGGCCAGCTCGTCCGCGATGAACACGGCGGCGGGGGTCTCGATCATGGTGCCTACTTCAATGTTCTGCCCCATCTTGACGCCCTCGGCGGTCAGCTCGGCGCGGCACTCTTCCAGAACAGCCTTGGCGTCCTGCAGCTCCCGCAGGCTGGTGATCATGGGGAACATGATGCTCATGTTGCCGTAGGCGGAAGCACGCAGCAGCGCGCGCAGCTGGGTCTTGAAGAAGTCCTTGCGGGTCAGGCAGATGCGGATGGCACGGTAGCCCAACGCGGGGTTATCCTCGTGATCCAGCTTCATGTAATCCACGGTCTTATCTGCGCCGATATCACAGGTGCGCACCACCACCTTGCGGGGTGCAAGGCTTTCCAACACCTGCTTGTAAGCCTCGAACTGGTAGTCTTCGGTGGGGAAGTCCTTGCAGTTCAGGTAGACGAACTCGGTGCGGAACAGACCCACGCCGCCGGCGTCGTTCTGCTGTACAGCGCCAACATCGCCCATGCCGCCGATGTTGGCAAACACGTTGATGGTCTTGCCGTCCAGCGTGGTGTTGGGCTTGCCCTTCAGCTCCTGCAACAGGGCCTGCTTTTTCTGATCTTCCTGCTGGCGCTTTTTCAGGCTCTTGAGCAGGTCGGGGGTGGGGTCCACATACACACAGGCGTTGTAGCCGTCCACCACAGCCATCTTGCCGTCCCAGTCGTCCTGAATGTCCTTGCACTGGATCAGGGCGGGGATGTTCATGCTGCGTGCCAGAATGGCGGTGTGGCTGTTGGAGCTGCCCTCGCGGGTGATGAAGCCCAGCAGCAGGCTTTTATCCATGCGCACGGTCTCGGAGGGAGCCAGATCCTCGGCTACCAGAATGCTGGGCTCGGTGCCTTGCAGGGAAGCGTTGTCCACCCCCTGCAAAATGTCCAGCATGGCCTGCGCAATGTCCAGCACATCGGCGCTGCGGGCCTGCAGATACGGGTCGTCCATGGCAGAGAACACCGCAGCCTGATTGTTGCCGGCGGTCTTGACGGCGTACTCGGCGCACATCTTCTGCCCGTTGATGATCTCCTTGATGGCGTCCACAAAGTCGTCATCATCCAGCATCATGGCGTGGATGTTGAACACCTCGGCGATGTCCTCGCCGGCTTCTGCCAGTGCCTTTTCATACAGGGCGGTCTGCTGCTCAATGGCCTTCTGGCGGGCAGCTTCAAAACGCTCCAGTTCTGCGGCAGTATCTGCCACAGGGGCGGTGGAAATAGCGGTATCTTTTTTCTTGTAGATCTTCAGCTTGCCAATGGCGATGCCATTGAGTACGCTTTTGCCGGTGCCTACCTGCATAGCACGTTCTCCTTCCACTTACAGCCGGGCGTGCAGCGCCCGGCGTTTTGTTAAAAAAAGCCCCCGCAGTTTTCCCGCGAGGGCTCGGCTTTCAAGCCGCGGCTCAGACGTTCTCGCTCAGGAACTTCTGGATTGCTTCTGCGGCTGCTTCTTCATCATCACCTTCGACCTTGATGGTCACGGTCTCGCCCTGCTTGACGCCCATGCCCATCAGAGCCATCAGCTTGCGCATATCGCAGCTCTTGCCGTCCTTCTCGAGGGTGGCGGTGCTTGCAAAGCCCTTCACGGTCTTGACCAGCAGGCCGGCGGGACGGGCATGGATGCCGCAGGCATCCTTAACAGTGTACTGAAATTCCTTCATAATCATTTTCTCCTTACTTGATCCCTCTGCCCGGGCTGCACATTCAGCCCCGGAACATGGCTTTGCCAACAGGGATTGGTATACTATTATTATAAACCCGTACCGGTTTTTTTGCATCGTTTCATATTGCCGATTTTTACAAGAATTTTTTGTTATATTTGAACATACGGATGCTACAAAAATCCGTGTTTTGTCTAATTTTTGCCGAATCGTTTGTAAAAACTAGGCAGTTTGTGCAACTGCCGGACAAGAGCTTAAAAAAGGTCGTTTTACGGCAATGCCGTCCCTATTCCACGGGGTACCCTTCTGCGTCCAGCGGCAGCTCGGTGTAGGGGGCTGCCTGCGGGGCGGCTTCGGGTTCTGCCTCCGGTTCGCCGGAGGTCTGCTGCGCGGTGCTGTCGGTCAGCTGCTCGTCGTGCCGCTCGCCCCAGTCGCCGCTGTAATCCTCGCCGGAAGTCTGCTTTGCCAGTTCGTTCTGAGCGTCCTGCAGTCCAAGCACCGTGCCGGAAGGTTTTTCCAGCAGATACGCGCCCACGGCCTTCTTTTTATACACCAGCAGCACCCCGTAGCGGCTGGTCTCGCCGTTGCTTGCCGCCGGGAGCAACGCCGACCATTTTTCCACCGTCTTGCCCTTGTAGCGGGCAAGATCCATGCCGCTTTGCTGCACCACCCCGTTGAAAGCGGAAAAACTGTCGTCCCACTTGCGAGGAATTTTGACCTTATCCGCCGTAATGGACGCGCCGTCCACCTCTAATCCGTAGCCGGTGAACCATGTCTGGATGTCCTGCGCACTCTCGATGCGGTTCACCGGGGCAGCCACCGCCACCGTCCGGGTACTGATGAACCGCCCCAGCATGGCGCTGAACACCACCAGCGCGCAGCACGCCGCCCCTGCTCCCAGTTTTTTCAGGTTCGTCTTGCTCAGTGTGACCACAAACATATCCCCATGCCTCCCCGCCATTTGCGCTTGCATACTCTGCCACCAGCTTATGCACAAAAACAGGACAGTATGATAAAAACATCCCCGGTCAGGGCTTGCGCCGCTGACCGGGGTGTTTAGTCTCTTTTACCCGATGTAGCTGATATTGGCGTCCAGCTCGCCGCTGTAACCGTTGATGCGGGCCTTCTCGGTGCCCTGCCACAGGTCGCAGCCGATGGGGCTGGAAGAGACGCCGTAGTGGGCGTTCCAGATGGTGTAGCGGCTGCGCAGGGTGTTGTAATCCACCCGCTTGCGGTACCATGTGGTGGAAGCGTACACGCCGGGCTTGTAGCCCAGCTCCTTCACCCGCTCGCAGAAGGCGATGGCGCACTTGGTGCGGTCCTCAACACCCAGACCGTCGGCGCGGCCGGTGCCGTGCGGGGCGGTGGAGGCCTCGGTGTCATAGAAGATGGGGTAGTCCAGCATCCGGCCATTCAAAGCCCAGTTGCAGCCATCGGCCTCCTCCTGCGCCTCGGCCTCGTTCACGGCCTGCGTAAAGAAATACACGCCCACCTTCAACCCCGCATTGCGGGCGTTGGTAAAGTGCTCCTCGAACATGGGGTCCTTGACCAGGTTTCCCGCAGCGCCGTAGCCCCGGTAGCCGATGCGGATGATGACGAAGCTCACGCCGGATTTTTTGATCTTGTTCCAGTCCAGCCCGGACTGATACTTGGACACGTCGATGCCAAAAGTTACATTGTCCTGCTTTACGCCGTTGGCATCGAAATAATACAGCTTGCCGTCAATGGAGCGCAGACCGGTGACCTTTTTGTTGGTGTCCTGCGCATAGTAGTAGGTCTTGCCGTTCTCGGTGCGCCAGCCGGAGTAGGCCGGAGCCGGTTCCTCTTCCTTATCCTTGCTGCCGAACAGCCAGTTGAACAGCCACCGGAAAAAGCCGTTTTCGTCAGTCAGGTCGATGCACTGCGCCTCGGCATCTTCCAGCGCGCCGGAATCCAGCGCCTGCTGGATCTGCTCCGGGGTCAACAGTACGCTGCCCTCCGGGGTGTGCTGGGCGGCGGTATCATTCTGTGCGGTGCCGTCCGCTGCGGGAGCCTGCGGGTCCTGTGCGGCCAGCTCCGGGGTCTCTTCCAGCAGCACGGCAGGGGAGTTCTCCTCTTCCAAGGCGGTATCCTCAGCGGACTGTGCCGGCGTTTCCGGTGTTTCAACGGCTTCTTCCGGTGCAGCCGGTTCTGCTTCGGCGGTTTCCGGTTTTTCTACCTGTTCCGGGGCAGAGGCAGCCTGCTGCAGCTGCGCGGTGCTTTCCGCTGTCTGCTCCGGGGCAGTCGCCGTGCTCTCCGCTGCAGGGGCAGGGTCAGCCGGAGCAGTCTGCTGTGGTGCTTCGGCGGTGATGTGGGGCACGACCGCACCCACGGTCAAAGTTTCCGGCTGTGCAGACAGCAGGGTCGCTGCCCCTGCGCCGCCCACAGCCAGAACCAGCGCCATGGTCAGCGCTGCAACGGCTGTCACCGCCTTACGGCGGGCTGTGCCGGATCGGTCAAATCGTTTTTTCATCTGTCGTCTCTGCCTCCGAATCTCTCGGTAGTGCAGCGCTGTGCTGCACCGGGCCTTTGCCCCTTGCCCGGGGCGGGCCTGCTTTTATTCCACGCCGCCCATGGGTTCAGGATAAAAAGGACGGCGGATGATAACTTTACGCTTCCTCTAGTATACACCCGCACGCGGGGAGCCGTCAACGGCACAGCGGGCTTCTACACAAATTCTCCACCGGGGCAGTGTGTCGGAAAATGTTCCAAATGGAATACGTTCCGGCAGGGCAGAACATTGCACAAAGCCGAAATTTCACATTTTTTCCAGCAACCTCTTGCTGTCTTGACAGGTGTATGGTATGATACAGGACATACGTGCGTAACCTTAACGATCTGTTTTGGATAGAAAGGCAAGTTTTATGTCGAAGCTGAAAGAATTTTTGGCGCGGAAGGATATCGTCATCTCTCCGCAGCGTTACCTCATTGACGCACTGGGCGCAATGGCACAGGGCCTGTTCGCCAGCCTGCTCATCGGCACCATCATCAAGACGGTGGGTCAGCAGACCGGTCTTGCACTGCTGGTGGATCTGGGCGGCTATGCTACGGCCATGAGCGGCCCCGCCATGGCCTGTGCCATCGGCTGGGCACTGCACTGCCCGCCGCTGGTGCTGTTCAGCCTGATCACCGTGGGCTACTCGGCCAATGCGCTGGGTGGTGCAGGCGGCCCGCTGGCTGTGCTCATCATTGCCATCGTGGCGGCAGAGCTGGGCAAGGCCGTGAGCAAGGAGACCAAGGTGGATATCCTTGTCACCCCGCTGGTGACTATCTTTGCAGGTGTCGGGCTTTCCATGCTTATCGCCGCCCCCATCGGCGCAGCCGCAAGTCAGGTGGGCACTCTTATTATGTGGGCTACTGAGCAGGCTCCGCTGGTCATGGGCGTTCTGGTGTCGGTCATCGTGGGCGTGGCACTGACCCTGCCCATCTCCTCCGCTGCTATCTGTGCCGCACTGGGCCTGACTGGCCTTGCAGGCGGTGCTGCCGTGGCGGGCTGCTGCGCCCAGATGGTGGGCTTTGCCGTGATGAGCTACAAGGAGAACGGTGTAGGCGGCCTTGTCAGTCAGGGTCTGGGCACCAGTATGCTGCAGATGGGCAACATCATCAAGAACCCCCGCATCTGGATCGCCCCCACGCTGGCCAGTGCCATCACCGGCCCGTTGGCTACCTGCCTGTTCCACTTTGAGATGAACGGCGCGGCGGTCTCCTCCGGCATGGGCACCTGTGGTCTGGTGGGTCAGATCGGCGTTTACACCGGCTGGGTCAGCGATATTGCCGCCGGTACCAAGGCTGCCATCACCCCCATGGACTGGGCCGCCATGGCGCTGCTGTGCTTTGTGCTGCCTGCCGTGCTCAGCGTGGTGTTCTGCGAGGTGGAGCGCAAGCTGGGCTGGATCAAAGAGGGCGATTTGAAGCTGAACTAAATAGTTATAGTTAAACCACCGGAGCGTCTGCGGATGCTCCGGTGGTTTGTTTGTAGGGGGGACGAACCCTCTCAGTCTCGCATACGCTCGACAGCTCCCCCGAGGGGGGAGCTTTTTGCATCTGCCGCTTTGCGGCGTAAAACCTCCCCCTTTCGGGGGAGGTGGCATCGCGCAGCGATGACGGAGAGGGTTTACTCCCCCAAAACCCCATGAAAAAATACACTCAAATTGCATAAAATACGCATATATTTAAAAGCATTTGCATAAAGATACAGATTGAACCAAAAGAAAAGCGAAACGGGCGCTATGTTTGGCAGTTTTTAGCATTGACGGAAAACCCGCGCTGCGTATAATAAAAGCATCAACCGCAAACGAAAGACAGAGGATGCGAAGGGAAATGCGCATCAGAGAACAAAAGTGTATTTTTATTAAAGGAGCGCGTTTATCATGAAAAAGGAAAACATCAAAAAAGTCGTGCTGGCTTACTCCGGCGGTCTGGATACCTCCATCATCATTCCTTGGCTGAAGGAAAACTACAACAACTGCGAGGTCGTTGCTGTTTCCGGTGACGTGGGTCAGGGCACCGAGCTGGACGGTCTGGAAGAAAAGGCCAAGGCTACCGGCGCATCCAAGCTGTATGTGCTGGACCTGAAGAAGGACTTTGTGGAGAACTACATCTTCCCCACCCTGAAGTTCGGCGCAAAGTACGAGGACTACCTGCTGGGCACCAGCTTTGCACGTCCGTGCATCGCCAAGGCACTGGCAGACATCGCCATCAAGGAGGGCGCAGATGCCATCTGCCACGGCTGCACCGGCAAGGGCAACGATCAGGTGCGTTTTGAGCTGACCCTCAAGGCACTGTGCCCGGATATGGCCATCATCGCTCCGTGGCGTGAGTGGGACATCAAGAGCCGTGACGAGGAGATCGACTACGCCGAGGCGCACCACATCCCCCTGAAGATCAACCGCGAGACCAACTACTCCAAGGACAAGAACCTGTGGCATCTGAGCCACGAGGGTCTGGATCTGGAGTGCCCCGCCAACGAGCCCCAGTACAACAAGCCCGGCTTCCTGGAGCTGGGTGTCAGCCCCGAGCAGGCACCCGATGTTCCCACCTATGTGACCATCCACTTTGAAAAGGGTGTTCCCACCGCCGTGGACGGCAAGGAGATGGGCGCTGTGGAGCTGGTGGAGTACCTGAATAAGCTGGGCGGCGCAAACGGCATTGGTCTGCTGGACATCGTGGAGAACCGTCTGGTGGGCATGAAGAGCCGCGGCGTGTACGAGACTCCCGGCGGTGCCATCCTGTACAAGGCCATCGACGTGCTGGAGACCATCACGCTGGACAAGGAAAGCTCTCACTTCAAGGCACAGCTGGCACAGAAGTACGCCGACATCGTGTACAACGGCCAGTGGTTCACCCCGCTGCGCGAGGCACTGGATGCCTTTGCCAATAGTCTGGAAAAGACTGTGACCGGTGATGTGAAGCTGAAGCTCTACAAGGGCAACATGATCAACGCCGGCGTCACCTCTCCGTACACCCTGTACGACGAGCAGACCGCTTCCTTCGGTGAGGACGAGGACTACAATCAGGCCGATGCCGCAGGCTTCATCAACCTGTTCGGTCTGTCCATCAAGGAGCGCGCAAAGCTGTCCAAGAACTGGCCGGAGGTCAAGTAATCGCAACATTTTCGACTGCGTGTGTTTTCACACTTTCACACGCGGGTTCTCACACCGGCATCGTTGCCGGCGGCACCGCCGCAGGAGCGTTTTCCCCTGCGGCGGCTTTGCCGTTTTTATAAGGAGTTTATATTATGGCAGAACAACTCTGGAAGGGTCGGTTTTCCAAGGCAGTGGACAGCCGCGTCAACGACTTCAACTCCTCCATCCGCTTCGACCAGCGGATGATCGCGCAGGATATGCGCGGCAGCGGCGTCCATGCCGCTATGCTGGCACGGCAGGGCATCATCTCGGAGCAGGACTGTGCGGATATCCTCAGCGGCCTGGCTTCCATCGCGGACGACCTGTCCAGCGGTGCGCTGACTATTGACCCCGCCGCCGAGGACGTGCACACCTTTGTGGAGCAGACCCTGACCGCCCGTATCGGGGATGCGGGCAAGCGGCTGCACACCGGCCGCAGCCGCAACGATCAGGTGGCGCTGGATATCCGCCTGACTTTGCGGGATTACAGCAAGACTTTGCAGGCCTACATCGTGGAGCTGGTGCGGGTGCTGTGCAAAAAGGCGGCGGAGAACACCGCCTCCGTCATGCCCGGCTACACCCATCTGCAGCGCGCCCAGCCCATCACCTTCGGCCACGCGCTGATGGCCTACGCTTCCATGCTGCTGCGCGACCTCGACCGCTTTGCGGACGCCACCGCCCGCATGGACAGCCAGTGCCCGCTGGGCTCTGGCGCACTGGCAGGCACTACCTACCCGCTGGACCGGGATTTCACCGCCGAAAAGCTGGGCTTCGCCGCCCCCTGCGCCAACAGTCTGGACGGCGTGTCCGACCGTGATTTCTGCATCGAGCTGGCAAGCGCCATCTCCATCTGCATGATGCACCTGTCCCGCCTTTCGGAGGAGATCATCCTGTGGTGCAGCTGGGAGTTCAAGTTCATTGAACTGGACGATGCCTTTACCACCGGCTCGTCCATTATGCCCCAGAAGAAGAACCCGGATGTCACGGAGCTGATCCGCGGCAAGACCGGCCGGGTGTACGGCGACCTGAACACCCTGCTGGTGATGATGAAGGGTCTGCCGCTGGCCTACAACAAGGATATGCAGGAGGACAAGGAAGCCATCTTTGATGCAGTGGATACCTTGGAACTCTGCCTCAAGACCATCACCCCCATGCTGGATACCATGAAGACCCTGCCCGCCAATATGCGCCGCGCCGCCGCAAAGGGCTTTATCAACGCCACCGACTGCGCCGACTACCTGACCAAGAAGGGGATGCCCTTCCGGGATGCCTACAAGCTGACCGGCTGCATGGTGTCGGACTGCATTGCCGCCGACAAAACGCTGGAGGAGCTGACCCTGACCCAGTTCCAGAGTTACAGCCCGCTGTTCGGGGCCGATATCTATGATGCCATCGACCTTGTGCATTGCTGCGAGGGACGCACCAGCTACGGCGGCCCCAGCGCCGCCAGCGTAGAAAAGCAGATCGCGCTGGCAACGGCACGGCTGGACGCATGGGAGGAGGAAAACGCATGAAGGTAAAGGTATTTATTGATGGCTCTTCCGGCACCACCGGCCTGCGCATCGCCGACCGTCTGGCCGCCCGCCCGGAGATCGAGCTGCTGTCCATCTCTGCCGAAGGGCGCAAGGACGTGCACGAGCGGGCAAAGGTCATCAATTCTGCCGACCTTGCCTTCCTCTGCCTGCCGGATGCGGCTTCTAAAGAAGTCATGCCCCTGCTGCGCCCGGACGTGAAGGTGCTGGACACCTCCACCGCCTTCCGCACCGACGCCGCATGGGACTACGGCTTCCCGGAGCTGGCGGGCCAGAAGGAAAAAATCAAAAACTCTTGCCGCGTGGCAGTGCCCGGCTGCTATGCCAGCGGCTTTATCAGCATTGCCCGCCCGCTGGTGGAGCTGGGGCTGGTGCCGCAAAGCTATCCCTTCAGCTGCACCGGCATCTCCGGCTACTCCGGCGGCGGCAAAAAGATGATCGCGGACTACGAAAGCCCCGACCGCCCGGCGCACAGCAAGCTGGATGCGCCCAAGAGCTACGGCCTGAGCCTTGGCCATAAGCACCTGCCGGAGATGCAGAAAATCAGCGGCCTTGCGCACACGCCGATGTTCGTGCCGGTGGTGTGCGACTACTACTGCGGGATGCAGGTGCTGGTGCCGCTGGATCTTACCCTTGCGGGCACTACCGCCGAGGCAGTGGCTGCCGCCCTTGCGGATTACTACAAGGACGCCGCCACCGTGAAGGTGCACGGCCTGAACGAGCCGCTGCAGGAAAACGGCCTGTACTCCAACGCCATGGCGGGTACCGACCGCATGGAACTGTACCTGACCGTGAACGCCGCCGGAGACCAGATGATGCTGGTCTCGCTGTTTGATAATCTGGGCAAAGGCTCCTCCGGTGCCGCCGTCCAGTGCATGAACCTGATGCTGGGTCTGGAAGAGACCAAGGGCTTGGAATAAACTTGTTTTTCTTTGTGGGAAAGGAAAATCGTTATGCAGTATAAGGAAGTTGCGGGCGGCATCTGCGCGCCCAAGGGCTTTGCCGCCGCCGGTGTCCATTGCGGCATCCGGGCAAATCACAGCGAAAAATACGATCTGGCGCTCATCAAGGCCGAGGTGCGCTGCGCTGCTGCGGGCGTGTACACCACCAACAAGGTCTGCGGTGCGCCCATCAAGGTGGACCGCGCCCATCTGGCCGATGGCTATGCACAGGCCATTGTGGTAAACAGCGGCAACGCCAACACCTGCGCCGCCAACGGCGTGGCGCTGGCCGAGGAGTGCTGTGCACTGGTAGGCAAGGCGCTGAACATGGACGCAAAGGACGTTCTGCCCGCCTCCACCGGCGTCATCGGTCAGCCCATGGTCATCGACCCCTTTGCCCGGGGCATCCCGGCGGCAGCGGAAAAGCTGGCTGCCACCGCGCAAGGCAGCACGGACGCTGCCACCGCCATCATGACCACCGACACCCATAAAAAGGAGTACGCCATCCAGTTCGAGCTGGGCGGCAAGGTGTGCACCGTGGGTGCCATCGGCAAGGGCAGCGGCATGATTGCCCCCAACATGGCTACCATGCTGGCGTTCTACACCACCGACGCCGCCGTCTCGCCCGCGCTGCTGGAAAAGGCGCTCAAGACGGTAGTGCCCGGCACCTATAACCAGATGAGCGTGGATCTGGATACCTCCACCAACGATACCCTGATCATTATGGCGTCTGGTCTGGCGGGCAACCCGGAGATCTGCGAGGAGAACGCGGACTACGCCGCCTTTGTGGCAGCGCTGACCGCCATTGCAGAGCACATGTGCGCCGAGCACGCCGGAGATGGCGAGGGTGCAACCCACCTCATTACCTGCGAAGTGACCCACGCGCCCGACCTGAAGACCGCCCGCGCCGTCAGCCGCAGCGTGGTCTGCTCCAACCTGTTTAAGGCGGCGGTCTTTGGCCGCGATGCCAACTGGGGACGCATCCTGTGCGCCATCGGCTACACCCCCGGGGACTTCTCCATTGATAAGGTCTGCGTCTGGCTTTCCAGCAAGGCGGGCGAGGTGTATGTGTGCGAGAACGCCGCTTACCACCCGTACAGCGAGGACGAAGCCGCCAAGGTGCTGGCAGAGCACGATATTCTGGTCAAGGTGGATATGGGCACCGGCGAGGCAAGCGCCAAGGCGTGGGGCTGTGACCTGACCTACGACTATGTGAAGATCAACGGCGATTACAGAACCTAACAGGAGCGCGGAACAGATGAAAAACGAAGAAATGGCGCGGCTTTTTTCGGAGGCCACCCCTTATATCCAGAAATACCATGGCAGAACCATGGTCATCAAATACGGCGGCAACGCCATGATCAACGAGACGCTGAAAAACGCCGTGATGAACGACCTTGTCACCCTGACGCTGCTGGGCGTGCGGGTAGTGCTGGTGCACGGCGGCGGCCCCGCCATCAACGAGATGCTCAAGAAGGTGGGCGTGGAGAGCCACTTTGCGGGCGGTCTGCGGGTGACGGACGATGCCACCATGGAGATCGTGCAGCAGGTGCTGGCCGGTAAGGTGAACAAGGACCTGGTGGCAAAGCTGCGCGGCCGCGGCGTGGGCCTGTGCGGCATGGACGGCCAGATGCTGCGCTGCACCGAGCTGGACCCCCAGCTGGGCCATGTGGGCGAGATCGTCCATGTGGACGCCACCCTGATCGAAAGCCTGCTGGACGGCGGCTTTATCCCGGTCATCGCCACCGTGGGCATGGATGACCTCGGGCAGGCGTACAACGTCAACGCGGACACCGCCGCGGCGCAGATCGCCATTGCCCTCAAGGCCGAAAAGCTGGTGTCCATGACCGATATCGCGGGTCTGCTGCGGGATAAGGAGGACGAGACCACCCTCATCCCCGAGGTGGAAGTGACCGAGATCGAGGGCTACAAGTCCGCCGGCATCATTGCGGGCGGCATGATCCCCAAGATCGGCGGCATGGCGGATGCCATCTATCAGGGCGTGCACGAAGCAGTCATCATTGATGGCCGCGTGCCGCACTCCATCCTGCTGGAACTGTTCTCCGACCGCGGCTCCGGTACCCGCTTCTACCGCCGCAGCCACCGCGAATAAAAAGATTGCGCAATCGCCGGCGGAAAGTTATAATAAAGACAACGAAACCGCTCCGCTGCTGTACGACGGTTGGCATAATGCAGATGCTATTATTTTAGCGGGCTCGCCCTCTCCGTCACCTGCGGTGACACCTCTCCCAAAGGGAGAGGCCTTGGCAAAGAGATGAAGTTTGCATGGACTGCCAAGGGCTCCCACTTTGGGGGAGCTGGCATCGCGCAGCGATGACTGAGAGGGCGAGGACGCTGCCCGTGTGCAACAATGTTCCGAGCGTCAGCCGCAAGGCTTTGCGCAAGAACTCCATGTTACAGGAGGTACACCTATGGATTCTGAAAAAGTCATCAAGCGGGACAACGAGTACGTCCTGCACACCTATAACCGCAGCCCCATCGTGCTGGAAAAGGGGCACGGGCTGTACGCCGAGGGCCCTGAGGGACAGAAGTATCTGGACTTCACCAGCGGCATCGGGGTAAACAGCCTTGGCTACTGCGACCTTGCATGGGCAGAAGCCGTGTCCCAGCAGGCACACAAGCTGCAGCACACCTCCAACCTCTACTATACTGCGCCCTGCGGCAAGCTGGCCAAAAAGCTGTGCAAGCGCACCGGCATGAGTAAGGTGTTCTTCGGCAACTCCGGCGCCGAAGCCAACGAGGGCGCTATCAAGGCCGCCCGCAAGTACAGCGTGGATCATTACGGCAAGGACCGCTACAACGTCATTACGCTGGTCAACAGCTTCCATGGCCGCACCCTTGCCACCCTGACCGCCACCGGGCAGGAGGTGTTCCACAACTACTTCGGCCCCTTCAACGAGGGCTTCCAGTACGTCCCGGCGGGGGATATCGAAGCGCTGCGGGAGCTGGTAGACCGCCACACCTGCGCCGTGATGATGGAGCTCATTCAGGGCGAAGGCGGCGTGATGGCGCTGGACCCGGAGTATGTGCAGGCCGTGCGCGCTTTGTGCGACGAAAAAGACCTTGTGCTCATCGTGGACGAAGTGCAGACCGGCGTAGGCCGCACCGGCACCTTCCTGTGCTGCGAGCACTATAACCTCAAGCCGGACATCGTCACCCTTGCCAAGGGGCTGGGCGGCGGCCTGCCCATCGGCGCGGTGCTGATGAATGAAAAGGTAGCCGAGGGCATGGGCCCCGGCACCCACGGCTCTACCTTTGGCGGCAACCCGGTGGTATGCGCCGGAGCCAACGTGGTGGTGGATCGTCTGGACCAGAGCTTCCTTGCACAGGTCAGCGAGCGCGCCGTGCAGCTGCGCACCGGCTTGGCAAAGCTGCCCCACGTCAAGAACATTTCCGGCATCGGCCTGATGGTGGGCATCGAGTTCTTTGACGTGCAGGCTGCGGATGTGCTGGCTGCCTGCCGCGAAAAAGGCTTGCTGGTGCTTACCGCAAAGACCCGGCTGCGTCTGCTGCCGCCGCTTACCGTCTCGGAACACGAGGTAGATATGGCGCTGGACGTGCTGGCCGAGGTGCTGGGCACGATGGAGCCGACCGCTCCGAAGGAGCAGGCATGAAAAATCTGCTGAAAATGAGCGACCTTTCCCCCGCTGAGCTGACCCATATTCTGGATGTGGCAGACCGGCTGAAAGCGGACTGCAAGGCAGGCCGCACCGAGCCGCTGCTGGCGGGCAAAAGCGTGGCGCTGCTGTTCTCCAAGGCATCCACCCGCACCCGCACCAGCTTTGAGGTGGGCGTGTACCAGATGGGCGGCCTTGGCAACTACATGAACACCGCCGAATTGCAGGCCGGGCGCGGCGAGCCTTTGCGGGACACCGCCCGGGTGCTGGGGCGCTACTACGACTGCGCCGTCTGGCGCACCTACCGCCAGCGGGATTTGGAAGAGCTGGCGGAGCTTTCCGGCATTCCGGTGATCAACGGCCTTACCGACTACGCCCACCCCTGTCAGGTGCTGGCTGACCTGATGACCATCCGGGAGCGCCGGGGCACGCTGGCAGGGCTGAAGCTCTGCTTTGTGGGCGATGGCAGCAACATGGCAAACAGTCTGATCGTGGGCGGTTTGCTGGCGGGGATGCAGGTATCCTGCGTCTGTCCTCCGGGCTACCGCCCGGCAGCGGATGTGCTGATGTTTGCCCACAAATACGGCAATGCCTTCCACCTGACCACCGACCCCGCCGAGGGCCTGCGGGATGCGGACATCGTAGCTACCGCCGCATGGAACACCACCGCCCCCGGCACTGCCGAGAGCGAGCAGCGTCTGCGGGATTTTGTGGGCTTCCAGCTCACCGGCCGTCTGCTGGAAAATGCAAAGCCCAACGCGCTGGTGCTGCACTGTCTGCCCGCCCACCGGGGCGAGGAGATCTCCACCGCCCTATTCGAGCAGCACGCGGACGAGATCTTTGACGAAGCGGAGAACCGTCTCCACGTCCAGAAAGCCGTGCTGGCGGTGCTGCTGGCGGGCAAGTAAAACGCTTTTGAATGCCCGCCGCGTGTGCTTTGGGCATAAAGAGCGGAAAGAATATTTTGTATTGCAGTTCCGAAACGCCTGCGGGCGTTTCGGAACTGCTTTTTTATGGGAGAGAAGCATACCCCCCCCCCGTATCGTGATTTTGCCCATAATTTTGCACCATTTTTTGGCAGGTGCTGCCCGCAAAAGCGCTTTATTTCCTTGAATTTTGGTGCTATACTCAACTTGGCATTTTTGTCCGTTCCGGCTGTTCCGTTTGGGGGTATAGCCGGACAAATCAACCGACAAAGGAGAGGATATCATGAAAAAACGCATCGTGAGCATGATACTGGCACTCAGTATGATGCTCTCCATTCTCCCTGTATCCGCATTTGCAGATGCAGGGGCAGGGCTTTCTTCCGCGGCGGCGGAAGAGACCAACAGCATCACTTACAGCTCGGAAGACGAGCATGAGGCTGTTGGTACGAACTCTGAAACAAAAAATCAGGTGGTCAAGATCAAGATCGGTACGAACGGTCTGCCCGAAGAGCAGTCCGGCACCGGCTGGAGCTACGACAGCTCCAACAAATGGCTGGCCATTGCCGGCGTTGCAAATGCAAAGACAGAGTATATTCTGGATGGCGATGCCAGCTGCAATGTGGCCATCTCGACTTCCAGCAATGAAGTATATCTGCTGGACGGCGTTGTCAATGGCCAGCTTTGGATCAAGAACCCGAATGCCTGTGTTCTGGGCGGCAGCTACGCCGAAGCAGTGCTGGAAAACGGCACCATTGACGGCGGCACCTACGGTAAGCTGACCGAGAACGGCGGCAGCGTTAAGGGCGGCTACTTCAAGGATATTTCCGGCCTGAAGTCCGCTACGCAGAAGCAGGCACACAAGCTGATCCTGCAGGAAAGCTGCACCCTGAACGGCCAGCCGGTGACCGGGGATGTGTATATGCTCAAGCTGTACAGCGATCACAGCCTGAAGCTGGAGGTGCAGTACACCCCCGGTTGCGTTGCATGGGCTGCATCGTTGACCGGCGGCAGCGTCGTCCCCCTGCCTGCGGGCGTCAGCAACGCTTCCTTGAACGGCTGTGCCACGGTTTCCATCAGTGCAAACGGTACAACGATCTCTGCCGAGGTCAGTATGTTCCCGCCGCTTTCAGAGAGCAACGCACCCATAGCACTGACTCCGATCCCGTCTATGGACAAGGAACTGAGTTTTACCGATAAGGGTACGCCCGATGTGAACGATGTGCCCCATGTGTACAGTCTGGACGAGGGCATATATCAGGTCTGCGTATACTTTGGCAAGGGCTGGACTTATACCTGCTACCCCAATGTCGCCAGTGCGACCGGACAACTGAAGCTCGGGGATCAGGGCGGTAAGGTGATCAATTTCAGCCAGCTGAGCGCAGTGCCCATCAACTGCTATGTCGAGCTTTCGAATGCTACCGTGACCGGCGGCATCATCCGTCAGGCTGACTTCAAAGATGTCACGATCGAGGGCGGCACCTTTGATTACCTCTCCTGCATGGGCAAGTGCACCATTTCCAAGGCAGTGGCCCAGAACTTCAGCTTTGACAGGTTTGGCGACCTTGCCATTTCCGACACCGTTCTGTGCAAGCTGTCTGGCAACGGCATAGAGAATGCGCTTGCCGATGGCCAGCAGCTCAGCACGCTGACCGTGCGCAACGGCGGTGGTGTGACTGCGATCAACGGCAGAGACCTGCCCCTTTCTGTCAATACCATCTATCTGGTGGGCAATGCCAGCGCAGAGCTTACCCTGAACACCGATGTGCTGAGCATCAACGATGCACCGGTCAGCAGCTACAACGCCAACACCTCTGCCGACGGCAAGGTGCTGCGCATTACCGGCAAGAATGACGGCGCAGAGATCTTTGTGAATAAGTCCACCGATCCAAGCGACCTCAAGCCCCTGCGCATTACCGAAGAGGGTCTGCCCGACCTGACCGGCGTGACCGGTGTGCCGGTGAGCGGCGAGGGCATGACGGCTAACCTCTATGAGGGCTTGGGCTGGAAGTACGCCACCATGAAAGAGAACGGAAGGACACGCGCGGCGCTTTACATCACCACCCCGGACGGCAACCCGGTGGATCTTGCTTCGGGTGCCATCAACCCCTACCATAAGGCCATTGCCGTGGAGCAGATCACTTTTGCAAATGTGACCGTCACCGGCATCGTGGCAGAGGGCTCTGTTGGTGCGGAGAACACCATCATTCAGGACGGCACCTTCCAGAAGGATGTCTACGCGGATGACAACAGCACCATCGCAGGCGGCACTTTCCAAGATGTCGTCCGCGCTTATGGTACGATCACCGGCGGCGCATTCAACGCTGTGGTCCAGCTGAACCAGAACAGCGAGGTCACCGGCGGTGTGTTCCACGATATCCAGCTGCCGAGCTATGCCACGGAGAAAACGGTCATCCAGAATGCCATGATCCTTGGCAGCCTGAAAACGGACGGCGACAGCAAGGCTGCTGTTTCCAATACGGTGAGCTGCGGCTATATTGAAAGCAAATACCTCGCCGCCGGTCAGCAGCAGAGCAAGCTGATGATGACGGACGGCACTGTGGAACGCCTCAACGACTATGCCGCAGCAACAGACGCGGTTTACCTTATCGGTAATGTCAAGGCAGAGATCCGCTTCAGCAATACAGTCACGAACATCAACGGTGCGGAAGCCAGCAATTACAACGAGGGCACCTCTGCCATTGACCGCTCGCTGACTATCACCGCCAAGAATGACGGCGAGCCTATTGTGGTGAACATGGCCGCCACCGGAAAGCTGCCCTTCTCTTCCCTGAGCAAGAGCGACTTTGACATCGACTGGAGCACGCTCGTCCCGGGCATTACCTGCAAAAAGGATGGCGTGGGCAAATTGAGCCTCGTCTATGTGCGCACCTCCGACAACAAGGTGTTTGCAACCTACCCGCCGTATGACGAGTACGGCGTCTACAAGCAGCGCATCGTAGCGCAAGAGGGCGACAAGTACACAGAAGGCTCGCTTGATATCGGCGAGGTGGTACGCAAATATACCCCGAGCAGAGCCGACTTTGCGTATGACTCCAAGACCCAAACTGCAACCTATAACGGCAAGATGTATTTTGACGATGCCCCGCTGTATTCTATCCAGTATGTCTCGGAGGATGGCTCGTTCCCGTCTGTGACGAAGCCCACCAAGGCAGGCACTTACAGCGTTTACATCGTGGTGAATGATAGTGACCACTACGTTGGCAACCAGTACGAAGTGGGCACCTATACTGTGTCTGAGTCGAAGTACACCCTGACCGTGGACGACAAGTCTACCGAGCACGTTGCAGGTGAGAAGCTCAGCTTCACCGCAGACGAGAAGGACGGTTACACCTTCACCGGTTGGAAAGTGACCGGTCTGCCCACTGACGTGGACACCACTAAGGCGACCATCTCCTTCACGATGCCCGCAAATAACGTCACGCTGAAGGCACAGTACACCGAGAACGCTCCCAAGACCTATAAACTCGATGTCTCCGGTGCACAGGTCACCCTGAAGGATGGCAGCGATGTTGCCGACCTGACAGCTGTGTCCGTGGGTACAGAACTCAAGGCTACCGCAGACGAGGACACCGAGACCAGCGTGTTCAAGAACTGGAGCTGCACCGGTCTGGACCTGACCGAGGAGCAGAGCACCGCACGCGTGGTGTACTTCACCATGCCCGACCATGATGTGAACCTGAAGGCGGAGTTCGTTACTCCTACGAATAAACTCGAGGTCACCGATGCACAGGTCACTTTGAAGGACGGCGGCGCTGTTGCCGACCTGACAGCTGTGCCTGTGGGTACAGAGCTCGTTGCCACCGCACCCGAGAAGGACGGTTACACCTTCACCGGTTGGGAAGTGACCGGTCTGCCCGCTGACGTGGACACCACTAAGGCGACCATCTCCTTCACGATGCCCGCAAACAAGGTCACACTGAAAGCACAGTACACCGAGAACGCTCCCAAGACCTATAAACTCGATGTCACCGATGCAAAGGTCACCCTGAAGGACGGCGGCGATGTTGCCGACCTGACAGCTGTGCCTGTGGGTACAGAGCTCGTTGCCACCGCAGACGAGAAGGACGGTTACACCTTCACCGGTTGGGAAGTGACCGGTCTGCCCACTGACGTGGACACCACCAAGGCGACTATCTCCTTCACGATGCCCGCAAACAAGGTCACACTGAAAGCACAGTACACCGAGAACGCTCCCAAGACCTATAAACTCGATGTCTCCGATGCAACGGTCACCCTGAAGGATGGCAGCGCTGTTGCCGACCTGAAGGCTGTGCCTGTGGGTACAGAGCTCGTTGCCACCGCACCCGAGAAGGACGGTTACACCTTCACCGGTTGGGAAGTGACCGGTCTGCCCGCTGACGTGGACACCACCAAGGCGACCATCTCCTTCACGATGCCCGCAAACAAGGTCACACTGAAGGCACAGTACACCGAGAACGCTCCCAAGACCTATAAACTCGATGTCTCCGGTGCACAGGTCACCCTGAAGGATGGCAGCGATGTTGCCGACCTGACAGCTGTGTCCGTGGGTACAGAACTCAAGGCTACCGCAGACGAGGACACCGAGACCAGCGTGTTCAAGAACTGGAGCTGCACCGGTCTGGAGCTGACCGAGGAGCAGAGCACTGCCCATGTGCTGGAGTTCAAGATGCCCGCTCAGGATGTGAAACTGACTGCTGTGTTTGAAGTTCCTGCTACTCCCGATCCGGATCCCACTCCCGATCCTAAGCCGGACCCGGACCCCGATCCGGAGCCTACTCCCGATCCTAAGCCGGACCCGAACCCCGATCCGGATCCCACTCCTGATCCTAAGCCGGACCCGACTCCCGATCCGGAGCCTACTCCCGATCCTAAGCCGGACCCGAACCCCGATCCGGATCCCACTCCTGATCCTAAGCCGGACCCGACTCCCGATCCGGAGCCTACTCCCGATCCTAAGCCGAACCCGAACCCCGACCCCACCCCCGCACCCGGCGGTGACAGTGACGGCGGCGGTGCTATCGTAATGGTGGCCGCTGTGGGCAGCGCAGCCATTGGCGCAGGTGCCTACATTGTTGGCACTACCGCCTACCTGAAGAGCGTCCTGCCCGAGGGCATGGCCATCCCCGCTAACCGCCAGCAGCTGGCAGTTGCACTGTGGACCGCCGCAGGCAAGCCCGCTACCCAGAGCACTGCACTGTTCAACGATGTGGCAGCAGATGCCGCAGAGCTGCAGGCCATTCGCTGGGTCGTGGAGACCGGCCTGATGACCGCACAGGACGGCAACTTCAAGCCCGGCAGCCGCGTGGGCCGCTTGGAGGTCATCCGCACTTGGAAGACCTACCAGCAGCGCGGCTAAAACCGCTGCCCCTTAACCCCTTATAACCCCGCAGGGACTGCTGCACAGCGCTGTGCGGCAGTCCCTTTTTTGCGCCCCAAAAGGGTGCGCAAGGGCTTTTTTGGGGTTTTTCAGGGCGATTCGATGCATTTCAGGGGCCATTCACGCAGAATTGCTCTACTTTTGCCGCCGTTCGTGGTATACTACAGGCACAGAGCAGTGCTCTGTTCAATATGCCATTCCCGTAATTCCTATAGAGCAGAAAACCGTCCGGTAACCGCAAACCGGGCGGTTTTCTGTTTTTTGCGGGTGCGTGTGGTGCACCGGGTCGTTTCAGCGCATTTGCGGGGCGATTCGTGCCCAAAACCGTCCAAAGCGGGCAAAACGTGGTACACTGGGTACAACAAAAGCGCCCGGCTTGGAGGGCGCTTGAGAAGGAGAGAATCTTATGCAAAAACGGCTCATCAGTATGGTTCTGGCGCTGAGCATGGCACTGACCGCAATGCCGCTGCCCACCCTTGCCCAGAGCGCCCCGCCCGACACCGCCAGCGCCGCCGCACTGGCAGAGGAAAACGGCGAGATCACCAATATCTATACAAGCAATTCCTCCGGCAAGCCCATCGGCGATCTGGGCGACAGTGGAGACAGCTGGTCCTACGATGAGGCCAGCAATACGCTCACCCTGAAAAAAGGTACCTTCTGCCTCCGTAATTACGGCTATGACAGCTACAATAATTGCATCAAATGGAACGTGAAGATCGAGCCCGGTGCCACCCTGCAGGAGGCGCGGATCGGCTCGGAATACCATAACGGCTACACCGTGACCAACGCAGGCACTATCTCCGGCGGCACCTTCTACGGCAAGGTGATCTGTGAAGCCGGGGCTGTCATCAGCGGCGGCACCTTTAAGGGAGCTGCCAGAGTTGATGCTGCAGGCGGCGAGGTCACCATTGAAGATGGCACCTTTGAAGAGGTTAGTTATACCAGCGGCATGACCGTTAAAGCAGCGGGTACCCTTACCATCAACGGCGGCACCTTTAAGGGCAAGCGCATCTGCTCCGTGGATATCAACAATTGTGAAAGGATCGTTATCAACGGAGGCAGCTTTGAAAGCTCGCTCACGGATCTTGAAAGGACAACGGAAACCATCATCAATGGCGGTCTGTTCAACGACAAGCTGTATGTTGCAGGAGATAAATGTACCGTCAACGGCGGTCTGTTCACCACTGAAGATGACCCGCTGCCCGAGGATGCAGCCGTCAACGGCGGCTATTTCACGGCAAAACGCACTGGTCTCGTGAAGATCGATGCAACCAATGCTCCGGTGTATGCCCCTGTCGCGGTGGCAGCGGACGGCACGGTGACCGAGTGGTCGGCAGATGCCTATGACACCCTCTATGTTGTCTCCGGCAAACCGGTGACCCTGAGACCTACCTACAAGCTGAAGAGTGTCGTCAGCGGCGGCGAGGAGCTGAACTATAACGACGGGAACGGCGCAGTCAGCTTTACTGTGGGCGCTGAAGCTGTCCAGCTCAACAGCGTTATTTGGAAAGAGCTGGTCATTGAAGCGGACGGCTTCCCCAAGGGCACGGACGGCGGTGTCTACGGCGCAAAGGGCAACGGCTGGTCCTTTGACCCGGCGCACAAGCACGCAGAACTGTTTACAAACGATGTCCCCACCCTGACCATCGAGAAGGACGCTGTGCTGGACTTCGATGAGGTGATAAACAACGCCGATACAGTAAAATTTGCAGTTGAAAACTACGGCACCTTCAGCGGTACGCTGAACTCCACCCGGTATGTGTACAATAGGGAGGGCGGCGTCATCAAGGATGCCACGCTGAACAGCGCGCAGAGCCTTTACAATGACGGCCTTGTGGAGAATTCGGTGCTGTGCGTTAGGTACATCGGCAACGGCTGGCGCGACCCGGCACAGCCCGCTACCATTCGCAACTCTGCGCTGGATGTTACCGGATATTCGGTAGTCAACATGGCTTCCAATAAGGCTGTGCTGGACGGCTGCTATAACAGCGCCGGTTACACCGGCACTGCCGTGATCCAAAACGGCGGCACGGTCGAAAACAGCCAGAACACCCTGAAGCTGCCGGTAGAAAATACGGCCGGCTATGACGGCAATGCAGAGCCCTACCAGCCCATCATTGACGGCGGCGAGTGCACCGTTGTTTATAACGAGGGCGGCATCATTCAGAATAACCCCATCATCCACGCACTGGTGGCAAAGGATACCGAAGACCTGAACGGTGCTACGGATTACTACACCCTGAACTACACTGCACCGGAAGGTGCCGAGTACGCTAAAAAATACATCAACGGCATCAATGGCATGATGGAGGGTGTTTGGGACGCAGAAACCTCCACCCTCTACGTTGACACCGATCTGAACACCATCTCGGTCATCACGCATGCCCCCATCAAGAGTGTGAACGGCGTAGCTTATAGCGGCTCTGTAGCCGATGGAGAGCGTTACAACAGCACCATCGACCTGCGCAAGTATAACATCCCGCAGACCCATATCCTTAACCTGAGCGCCACCGGCGAGGGCGCGGCGGAATTGCCGCCGGCAGACCCCGCAGACTTTGCCTTTGTCCTGCCCAACAACCTGACCTATGACGGCAGTCCCAAGGAAGTAACTGTTAAGAACACCAGCAATAAGGACTACGGTGATGTTACCGTGACCTACATGCAGAATGGCAAAGTGCTGGACGGCGCTCCCATTGAGCCGGGCGATTACAGCTATACTGTAACCATCGCAGGCAGTGCACAGTATGCGGGTGGAACTGTTAAAACAGGCTCGTTCCGCATCATCGCCGAGACCACCCCGGAGGAGCCGCCAGAGCAGCCGCCGCAGGGGGACAGCACCGAGTTCAGCCCGCTGCAAACGGTGGCCATCGTAGCCGGTACAACGGCGTGGTTTGCAGGCAGCGCAGTAATGGGCTATGAGGCTGTTACTTACAGCATCCTTGCAGACCTGCTGCCCAAGGGCACGCCCATCCCGCGCACCCGGGAGCAGCTGGCAGTGCTGCTGTGGAGCACCGCAGGCAAGCCCGAACCCGCTGCACCCGCTGTTTACAGCGATGTAGCGGAGCCGGATACCGCCAAGGCAGCCCGCTGGGCTGTGGAGGCCGGGCTGCTGCCCGACATGGGTGAGGGCGCCTTTACGCCCGGCAAGCGTGTGACCAAGGTACAGGTCATCCGCGCATGGAACCGGCTGAAAAAGCTGGGTCTGGCGAAATAACAATTGCCATCTCCTGATCGATCCTTTCCAATAAGTGCAGCAAGGCCGTCCGGCATTCGCCGGACGGCCTTGCTGCGTTGTGTAGGAGGGGATTCCCCGCAGCGCCGCCGCTTCCGCAGGAAGCAGGCGCTGTAAATGCCGTTTGCCATTACGACCCCACCCGTGAAAATGGGATAGCGGAGCGTCCGCAGACGCTCCGCTATCCCGAAAATTAAAATAATTCTTCCGCTGCAACGACGACGACCGCCGCCAGTGGCGGAAACAGGGAGGAGTTGTTGGGGCAGCGGCCAGCAAGATGCGAGTGCCGCCCAAGGCACGAAGCGGATGCTGGGTGCCGCAACCCGGAAGACGCGGAGGGCATTTTCAATCGTTCTCCACCCCGGGGCACCCGGCGGCGCGCCATGCGGCGCACAGCACCTCTTTTTCCGCCTTGGAGAGCTTTTTCAGGGCGGCTTCCCGGCGCAGGGCGGCGCGCTTGTCCGCGCAGCGCTCCAGATAGGCAAAGCCTACCGCGCCGTGGGTGCGGGTGTAGCGGGCACCTTTGCCGCTCTGGTGCGCTTTCAGCCGGGCGGCGGGGTGGTTCGTCCAACCGGTGTACAGCTGCCCGCCGGTGCAGCGCACCATGTAAACGTAGGCGACGTCAGGCAAGGCGTCCATTGTTTTTCAACACCTGACGGCAGGCGGCAAGGGCGGTCTCCTTGTCCTTGGCGGTGATGAGGAAGCGGCTGGCGTGGCAGAAGCTGATGCCCGGGATGCCGCTCTTCTGCTCGATGACCTCCTGCGGCTGCCCCGCCCAAGACTGGGGAAAGGGCAGCTTGGACTTTTTGGTCTTGTGGTCGGTGACGCACTGGGCGCTCCACCCGCCGCGCTGGCTGGGGTACACCACAAACAGGGCATCAGTCTTGTACAGGCCGTTTTTCCACGGCAGATAGCAGGGCAGCACCACGATGCCGTCGCGGGAGTTGCGGTAGGCCTGCTGCACTTTTTCGTCCGCGCGGTTCACGGCGTTGGCGCTGTCGATCTGGTTTTCCAAGATCTGCTTTGCCACAGCAACCGCCTTGAAAAAGCAGCTGTCCTGATCCTCCTTGGAGTCCCACACCGGGTTGAAAAAGCCAATGGCATCGCACAGGCTGTTCTGCTCGCCGGTGTTGTCGTTCAGGTCCAGCGGCTGGATGAAGTTTTCGTCAATGAGCCGCGCCTGCCGCTCGCCTACAAGACCCGGGCCCAGCACCCGCCACAGCAGGCCAAAGGCCGCGTAGGGCACGCCGTTGGCGCGGTACTCCCGGGGCTCCTGATGGTGGTCGAACATCCCAAAGCCGATATCGTACACGATGCCGTCAAAATCGTCAGGCACGGTAAAGCCGCGGGTGATCTTGATATCCGGGCGCAGAATTTGCAATAGCGCCGTAGCAAACACGTCATCGGCATGGAACTTGCCGGCGTGGGTAAAACCGTTTGCGGGAATTTTCATGGACTTGATACCTCGTTCTCTTGGGTGTATCTGAAAAGTCGAAAATTTAGTCTATTTCTACAAACACAGCGGGATTTTGCGTTAAACAGCCTTGAAATCCACAAAGGATTCCTGCGGCTATTTGCCTTAAATCCCGCTTGTGCTTGCGAAATATCCGTCATTTTCTTTGTTTTCAGATACACCTTAGTTTCGTCTGGTATCAGTATAGCACAATCCCGCCCGTGGGACAACAAAAAGGAGCTGCCGTACGGGTGCGGCAGCTCCAGATTGGTTCTATTTACAGCGCCGAGTAGCCGAAGCTGTTCACCAGCGCGTCAATGTGCTGCCCGGCCTTGCACAGGGGGCAGTCGCGGGAGTCGAAGCTGGCGTAATCCGGCAGACTGGTGGGGTCGAAGATGGAGGTGACCGGGTAGCCGAGGCACTCGTGGGTGGTGGCAAAAATCGCCGAAAGCCCGGCCACGATGCCGCCGTAGTAGTTTACGGCTTCCACAGCTGCCTGAATGGTGTAGCCGGTGGTGATGGATGCGGCCAGAATGAGGACGTGCTTGCCCTTGACCATGGGGGCAAGATTGTCCCGCAGAATGATCTGGCTGCCGGAGGTGTATTCCGGGGTGACGATGTAGATGGTCTTGTGGGCGTTCATATTGGTAAAGCCGTCCTTGGTCAGCTCGTTGGCAAGGCAGGTGCCAATGACCTGTGTGCCGTCCAAGCAGAGCACGGTATCCACGATGGTGCTGTGCTGGTAAGCGCTGACCAGCTCCTTTGCCACGGCTTTTGCCTCGGAAAGGCGGGACTTTTGGGTGGTCACGTCGATGTAATAGTTGATGTGGCTGTGGCTGGTGGCAAAATGTCCCTTGGCCACCCGCAGGAACAGTTCACTTTTGCTGGTGGGAAGCTTGACCATGTTGATCATTGTACAGCACTCCTTTTTTCACCGGGCGCAGCTGCGCCGCAAAATACAAAACAGCGCGGCAACCCGTTCCGGTTGCAGCGCTTATTTTTCTTCTCTGCTTCTTTATTGTACTGAAAAATGTCGCTGTGCACAAGACACAAACCTGACGAAAAACCTTGCTTTTTTACAGACATATCGCCGAAAACTTGGATGCAAAGGCCGCTGCTGCCCGGAATGCTGCACCGCAAAGAGTGCACAGCGGCAAGCCCGGCGCTGCGGCAGGGGAGAAACGCGCTTTTTTGCGCAGCACGGAAAATTTTGCAAAAGGGGCTGGTATTTTTGCGGGTTTTGAGTATAATAGAGGAGAGATTGTTCAAATTTGAAGTAAAAGGAGAATCACATCCATGGCACAGGCAAAACAGGATATGGGCAGCGGCAGCGTAAAAAAGCTGATGCTGCAGCTCATGATCCCGGCGGTCGTTGCACAGGTGGTCAACCTGCTGTATAACATCGTGGACCGCATTTACATCGGACATATTGCCGGCATCGGCGCGGCAGCGCTGACCGGCGTGGGACTGTTCACCCCCATCCTTATGCTGCTGAACGCGTTCGCCATGCTGGTGGGCGCGGGCGGCGCGCCCCGCACCGCCATTGCGCTGGGACAGGGCGACAAGGAGCAGGCGGAGAAGATCATCTCCAACAGCTTTACCATGCTGCTGCTCTTCTCGGTGGTGCTGACCGTGGTGTTCTACGCCGGAGCACCCACCCTGCTGCGGCTCTTCGGTGCCAGTGACGCCACCCTGCCCTATGCGCTGAGTTACAGCCGCATCTACATTCTGGGCTCGGTGTTTGTACTGCTGGTGCTGGGCATGAACCCCTTCATCACCACGCAGGGCTTTGCCAAGACCAGTATGCTTACCACCGTCATCGGTGCGGTCATCAACATTATTCTCGACCCCATCCTGATCTTTGGTCTGGGGCTGGGCGTGCAGGGCGCTGCCATTGCCACCGTGCTCAGTCAGGCTGTGGGTGCGGTGTGGATCCTGCACTTTCTCACCGGCAAAAAGACTATCCTGCGCCTGCGCAAGGACTATATGCGCCCGGAAAAGAAGGTCATCCTGCCGGTGATGGCGCTGGGCGTCTCCACCTTTGTGATGATGTCCACTGAGAGCCTGCTGTCCATCAGTTTCAGTTCCAGTCTGGCGCGGTACGGCGGCGACGTGGCTGTGGGTGCTATGACCGTTATCACCAGCGCTTCCCAGCTGTGTACCCTGCCCATTCAGGGCATCTGTCAGGGCGGTCAGCCGGTAATGAGCTTCAACTTCGGCGCGGACAAAAAGCTCCGCGTCAAGGAGGCGTTCCGCTTCCAGCTGACCCTGTGCAGCTGCTACACCTGCCTGTTCTGGCTGCTCATGATGCTGGCACCGGGGGCTGTGGCGGGCATCTTCACCTCGGATACGGCGCTCATTTCCTACACCACATGGTCCATGCGCATCTACATGGCAGGTATCTTTGCCATGGGCTTCCAGATCGCCTGCCAGCAAAGCTTTATGGCGCTGGGACAGGCCAAGGTCAGCTTGCTGCTGGCCTGCCTGCGTAAGATCATTCTGCTGATCCCGCTCATCTTCATCCTGCCGCACCTGCTGCCGGACCCGGTGTTCGGCGTCTTTCTGGCAGAGCCGGTCAGCGATATTCTGGCGGCTACCATTACCACCATCACCTTCTTCTCCCGCTTCAACGGTATTCTGGAACGGGGCGCTGCAAAGGTATAATCATAACAACAAAGGCTGCTGCGCATTCTGCGCAGCAGCCTTTGTGCTGTGTAATTGATTTTAGACGGCCTCTGGCTCACCCAGAGCCAGAACCTTCGTCAGTTCGGCCTGCACCTTGGCGTTGGTGGCATCGGTGACGGCCAGCACATCGGAGTAGAACTTTTCCATCTCGTCACGGGTGGAGAAAGTGGCTACATACATCTGGTTGCCCATGGCACCGGACAGTGCCTCGGGGATGCGGTCCACCATGCGCATGTTGTCCTGATACTTCTGCATCAGTTGCTCGTGGCTGTAAACGAAGCTCTTGCCATCCCGGCGGCCGACAAAGGCGCAGTAATAGTGCTCACCCACCGGCATATCGGTGCCGCCGAAGGCGATCATGTCTGCCCAGATCTTGTACACGTTGGTGGAGCGGGCAAAGTCGATCATGTCCGGGGTAAAGCCGCCGCAGGGGCGCATGTTGACTTCCAGCGCCACGATCTGACCCTTTTTGCCCATGCTGGACTGATTCTCGGTCATGCGGAAGAACTCGAAGTGGACAAAGCGGCTCTTCACCCCAAAGCTCTTGACGGCGGCACGGCCTGCGGCGCGGGTGTCCTCCGGCAGATCCTTGATGATGTAGTAGATGGAGTTGTCATCGTTGTTCACGATGTCCATGATGGACACGGGGCTTACGTTGCCCGCCTCAAAGATGGGGTTGCCGTGGGCGTCGATGATGGCATCGTAGCTGTTCACCTCGGCGCGGACGAACTCCTCCATGATGTAGGCCACATCCGGGTGCTCCTTCTCCTTGTAAGCCAGAAATGCCTCCAGCTCCTTGTCGCTGGAAAGGCGGTGGGTATCCGAAGCACCCACGCCGTTGTCCGGCTTGACTACCACCGGGTAGCCCACCTGCGCCACAAAGGCCTTGCAGCCTGCAAGGTCATCTACCATGTGGTAGCGGGCGGTGGCGATCCCGGCCTTCTGATAGTACTCCTTCATCTTGCTCTTGTACTTGATGCGGGGCATATCAGAGGTCTGGAAGCCGCTGGTAATGTGGAAATCGGTGCGCAGGGCGGCATCCCGTTCCAGCCAGTATTCATTGTTGGACTCCAGCCAGTCGATGCGGCCATACTTGAAGGTGAAAAAGGCCACGGCGCGGTATACCTCGTCGTAGTTTTCCAGACTGTTCACCTTGTAGTACTCGTTCAGGCTTGCCTTCAGTTCGGGCTTCAGCTCCTCGTAGGGCTGGTCGCCGATGCCCAGCACGTTCAGGCCGTTGTTCTTCAGTTCCCGGCAGAACTGCCAGTAGTTCGTGGGGAAGTTGGGGGAGATAAAAATAAAGTTCTGCATAGTATTTGTTGATTCCTCTTTCCGTTACCTCTATGATTGCAATGCCCCTGCGGGGCGGGACAGACTTTAATATTGGGAAACAACGGCGCGTCCATGGACGCGCCGTTGTGCCATTTTCACAGGATGGGTCACTGCTGGCCCAGAATGTAGGGCATATAGTACGCCACCTGCTTGTACCACCAGTTCCAGTCGTGGTTGACATCGTGACCCCACAGGTCTACCCAGATGGGAATATGCTTTGCTTCAAAGATGCGCTTGAGCAGCCATGTGGTGTCCGGCTGTTCCCAGTCGCCCTGACCGCAGCAGATGACAGCCTTCTGATTGCGGAACAACTGCATATAGGGGTGATCCTCCGGGAAGTTCTTCATGTAGTCCACGGGGGAGTTCATGTACACCAGCTCGTCCATGTAGTCGCCAAAGCCGTAGTGGGCAGTGTAGATGCCGCTGAGTGCCAGACAGCCGCAGAAGATATCCGGGCGGCGCAGATACAGGTTTACCGCATGGGTAGCGCCCAGACTGCAACCAAAGGCGATGACGCCGGGCAGGTCGCTCCAGCCGTTGCGCTGCTGCGCCAGATGCTGAAGCATCGGGGCGGCCTCGCGGGTGATGTAGTGCAGCCACTGCTCATAGCGGCGGATGCGCCAGTAGGGGTTGCCCTGTGCGTCCGACCAGGTTTCCTGATCCATGGTGTCGATGGAAAGCACCATGATCTGCCCGGACTCGATCCACGGGGCAAGGGTATCGGTCATGTGGAAGTTTTCAAAATCGAAAAAACGGCCGTCCTGACAGGGGATATACAGCATCGGGCGGCCGGCGTGGCCGTAAAGCTTGCACTCCATATCCCGTCCCAGTTCCGGGCTGTACTCCTTGAAATACTGCATCTCCATGGTGTTTCCTCCTTTAGTGTTGTCGTGCTATGGTGTCGCCCTTCTCTTACTCCTCCACCTCATACAGCAGGGTGTGGAACACGAAGGGCAGCTGTTTTTCCCAGCTGGCCTCGCTGTGGGTGCCGCCGGGCACGATGCGGCTGGTCAGGTGGATGCCCCGGGTCAT
>ERZ791812.209-NODE-209-length-36003-cov-9.761711_pt1 | contig 36003 bp, 43 predicted proteins | sample MGYA00510303_ERZ791812 | MGnify/ENA primary metagenome ERZ791812 (study PRJEB30046, sample SAMN00791985) | human gut metagenome | study: EMG produced TPA metagenomics assembly of the A metagenome-wide association study of gut microbiota in type 2... | reverse complement strand
ATAGAAAGTATTTTGGCTAAGATACAACAAAAGTAAAGCGATAACTTCCAGTTTGCCAACTTTCCCTTTGAGAGAGGAGAAATTCTTTTCTCAAAGGGCTTTTTTGATTTTCGGATATTCGTAAACTACAAGACAAAAGCTAAAACTTCATATACTCTAAGCACAAGTAGGTCTCGGTTTGACTATGAAAACAGTTTGGCAGAAGTACACCCGGAGCTTGTTTCGGAGTGGTCGGAGGGAAATTTACCGCTTAACAAAGCCAATGAATGAAATGAGATTAATGGAGTGTACGGAATGTGAAATGAGTGCAACGTAGGCATATGATATAGATATTGAAGCAGGCGATATAGATGTTACTGATACAGTTACTGTAGTCTGGGAAATATCTTAATTCTGAGAAAATCTATGGTATTGTATTTGTTGAATAGGGGTAAATGGTGGTATAATCCTATTATTGATAGATAGTAATAATAGATGATTTTTATGGAACGAGTGGTGAAGTTTTAATGACTAAGGATGAATGGTACAGGCAGTTATTTGAGCGGCTGGGTAATTCCAGGTTCCGAAGCAGTTTCCATCTGAAGCAGAAAGATATTGATTACATAAATGAAAAAGGGTTGGACACAATCAGACAACATGCAAAGGATTTTATTGCAAAGAGAGAAGCTCCGGCATATATAGCAAATGATGGCAAACAGACACCAATGCGTGGACATCCAGTATTTATTGCTCAGCACGCAACAGCAACATGCTGCAGGGAGTGCATCCGAAAGTGGCATAAAATGCAGCCTGGCAAGGAACTAAGTCAGGTGCAGCAGGATTATCTTGTAGATGTAATTATGACATGGATTCAAAAAGAAATCGAGGGGCAGGAACATAAAATATGAGTTTTGTCAATACATGCTGGATAATGACATTAATAATTGGATACATCATTATGCTTATAAGATTGCTGTTGGGAGTAGTATTACTGTAATAGTGTTCATATAGAGGGTGTATTATGGGAAACGAATCAGGTGAATGGATTATGCATAAGGAGGTACCACAATGCCATTTAAGATTGTTCGCAACGATATAACAAAGGTAAAAGCAGATGCAATCGTAAATACTGCTAATCCATATCCGATATGTGCAAGTGGCACGGACTTAGCAATATATGAGGCAGCAGGAAAAGAAAAGCTTCTCGCAGAAAGGGCGAATATCGGCAAAATTGCAAGAGGTGATATTGCTGTCACTGGTGCATATAATCTAAAGGCAAAATATATTATTCATACAGTAGGTCCGGTATGGACGGATGGATTGCACCATGAATTTGAAATTCTGGAGAATTGTTATCGTAAATCATTGCAAAAAGCATTGGAACTTAAGTGTGAGAGTATTGTCAGAGGAAGCGTTCTATGAGGAGATGCTTCAAAGAGAGGCAGAAGATAACTATCCACTTGAGGAAGATACAGGGCTAGCAGAGCCTTGTATGCTGTCAGCAGACATTTCTTTGGAAGACAAGCTTGCAAATATTGGTGTTTCATTTCATGATAAATTATTTGAGCTGATCGACGAATCGCATCTTGATAATAAGGATGTGTGGAAACGGGCAAACCTTGATAGAAAACATTTTTCAAAAATTCAATGTGACCAGAATTATCATCCAAAGAAGAAGACTGTGATGGCACTCTGCATTGCACTGAAGCTTGATCTGGAACAGTCAAAAGACTTGCTTGCGAGAGCAGACTGGGCATTTAGTCCAAGCAGTAAGGTGGATCTGATCGTACAGAAGGCTATAATAGATAAGCAGTATGATATTATGCAGCTGAATGTGACATTATTTAAGTATACGAATGAAATTCTTGGAGTATAAATTGCTTACAAGTAAATATTGATTAGTAAATGTTACGTCGGTACTCACATAGTATCGGCGTTTGTTTTTTATCTTAAAAGTGTCGCCCGAACAGCGACCATATAAAGATGCTATTCAATTATACTCATATTGTAACAAAGAAAGAGAGCTGCCGGAGTAATCCGGGGATTGGAGGCATACATGTACGGAGCGATTTTAGGAGATATTATTGGAAGCCCGTTTGAGTTTGACAGAGGTGATAAAACAAAGAAGTTTGATTTGTTTAGTGAAGGCTGTGGCTTTACAGATGATTCTGTTATGACAATAGCAGTTGGAGAAGCTCTCCTGGCAGTCGGACCGGAAGCTGCAGTAAAGGAAATTGAAGATGCGGTAGCATCCAATATGCAGGATTGGGGGAAAAGATATCCACATGCAGGTTATGGTGGAAGCTTCAGACATTGGCTTAAAGAAAAAAATCCGAAGCCATACGGAAGCTATGGAAATGGTTCAGCCATGAGAGTGTCAGCGGCAGGCTGGCTTTATGATTCAATTGAAAGAACAAGAGAGGTAGCAAGAGCGACATCACTTGTGTTTGGTATACTCTCGTTATTTTCATTTGTGCTTTACTTTTACAGCGCAAATCATGCGCCGTATACCTATATTGATGTTATATTTTTGGGATCATTATTCTCGTTTATGGGAATCGTGATTTCTATTATCACACGAAAGAGTCGAAAAATATATCCTGCGCTATGGATATCAGGGATTATTAGTTGCATGCTTGGTTTTATTGTATGTATGCTTGTTTTTAGTATGTTGATAGGAGGTTTGATTTGTGGACTATATATGGATTGGAATTAGAGCATTCACATATGTAATAATTTTTACTCTTATAAAAATTATCGTTCCTAAATTGTTAGGAAATGTAAAATATAAAAAGGATGAGATGGGAAGAACCTATTTCTCTAAGAAAAAGATTTCTTATTTTCTTTTCGTGATTGCAGTGTTTTTTACAGTGTTATTATCTTTTTTGAGTACTATTCCATCAAATGTTAGTGGGGGATGCAAAGATTTACTTAAATGTTGGTATAGTTATTTTTTGTTTATTATGGTATATTTTAAGCATAATGTTTGACGTCTGGTATATTCATTTGGAGCCAACTCAAATAATATATAGAAATTACTTGGGTGCAAAAAAAGTAATAAAAGCAAGTGATATTTATTATTTTGAAAGAAACTCAAATGGCTCGTTAATTATAGTATGTTCTGATGAAACTAAAGTTTCTTTTGAACCGGAGTACGCAGATAGCATTATGTTATGGATGAGCGAGCAAAGTATTAAAACAAAAAATGCAAGAAAAAAAGATAGATTTTTTTTGCTTTTTTGCTTTTGGGAATATTTACATATAATGTAGTAGTAAGCCTTGTATTTGGACTTTTGTTAATATTTGGCATCTGGAATTGCGGTTACCACTATTCAAAAAAATATACTATTGGTAATGGATATATTGAAGAGTCAAGTATATTAAAGAGAAAAAATTGATTGCATATGTTGACATATCTGAAGCGGAGATTAAACAAGGGGATAACGTTACTTATATTTTACTGTTTGATAAAAGGTCAAAACGACCAATTATAAAAATAAACATGTATTATGAAAATGCATTTTTGATTAAAGAACTTGCTTATAAAATGAATTGGTTAAAGTAATTTCTGCAATCAACAAATTCATGCTTCACGGATTATGATATTGCACCTACAATTAAAAATTGATAGGACGGTAAATAATGAGTCTGAATTATATGTGCTTCTCATTCTAGATTGATGTATGCTTCTCAACTACACTTGAAAAAACAGTTGATACACAGAGAAATACTGTAATAACAAACTTGGTTAAGAAAAATTATTTTATGAGTAAGGTTGACAAATATATTTATAAGTACGATGTAAATAAATTACGTTGTTATACAAAAGCAGAGCGAGAAACAAAAGTGAAGAATAGGAAAGGAAGGGAATGGAATGGATATGAACGAAGAATATGGGCTAACTCCTTATGAAACAAGGGAAATCCTGTTTTATAAAACCGATAATGGTGAAGTTCGGGTTGAAATCCTTTTATATCAGGAAAACTTGTGGCTGACGCAGGCAAAGATGGCAGAATTATTTGAAGTGCAAAAGGCGGCTATTTCAAAACATTTGAAAAATATTTTTACATCCGGCGAATTGCAGGAAGAAGCAGTTGTTTCCAAAATGGAAACAACTGCGGCAGACGGCGGTTGAGATTGTTTATGGACGAGCCGATAGCACAAAACCAAACATGGGCTTGATAACTTGGAAAAATGCTCCGCAAGGGCGTATTCGCAAGTCGGATGTTTCAATCGCCAAAAACTACTTGAACGAAGAAGATATTTTACATGACAAAGGCAAAGTGACCGCTGCCATCGCAAAGGCGTTTGCAGAAAGTGAATTTGAAAAATTCCGTGTTTTGCAGGACAGAACATATCAGAGTGATTTCGACCGTCTTGTGGCAAATATCGAAGAAAACAGCAAACAAACAAAATAAATCAGGAAACCCCACGCTTCCGATTTTATTGTCAGAAGTGTGGGGCTTTTGTATCAGGTTTACAGATCATACAAACAGCATAAATCTTGTTATATGCCATTTCAGAAATAGCTCCAGTTGCATAATCTGCATATGCCTTGTGACACAAATCACTTAATCTTTTACTATTTCCTTCCGTTCTACCGATTATCCTTGCTTCATCAATATAATGTATTTCCTTTTCTGATAGTCCATCATAATAATCCATTACACACACCACCTTACATAGATTCACTTTCCTCACACAGTACTCCAACAATGCGTCCCATGCAACTTTACATTTCGACTAAGAAATCCATAAGTTCATTATAGAAATCCCATTTTCTCTTAATGACAATTGTTTTGGTTTTTTCTCTTTTTTTAAAATCTTTGGTCAAGTTACTAAACTCAAGATAATTAATTGTCACTTCGCTATCTCCATTTTTATTTTTAGAAATATTTGCAACAGACAAAATCTTCCAAATATCCTTATGCCCTGGTAGAGTTTCAATGTCATACTCATTCTTAATTCTGCTACTGTAAAATGCACAATCAGATTCGCCCTTCCGCGATAATATTTCACCTAATATAGGATGCCCTTTTCTTGAAAGGAATACAGAAGATGTTTCTTCCTGATTTAAATACCTAAACCGATATAAATTTCCTCTGCAGGAATCATAAATATACTTCCACTCATTCCATTCTCTCGGATCAAAAATAACGGTAGTTTTCATTTTTTTCTCTAGTGCTTTTTTTGCTTTATATTCTTCCAGTTTTTTCTTCATATCAGGGCTTGTCTGTCGTGAATATAAAGGACTGACTGACATTTTTTCTACAGCGTCACTAAAAGCTGCTGTATAGTTGGGGTGCATTTTAGCGCAACGTTCCACAATATTGTCCTCACCATCTATGATAACTCCCCTGTAATATTCACATTGATAATCTTCATGCCAAACTTTTTCAGCCTCAGGTCTGAAAACCCGACTTTTCCCATCCATTGCCAGTTCTTCTTCAACTTTCGATTTGTTACTCACATACCAGATCTTTTGTCGAATTGTTTTATGATAGCCATTAAAAGCACCTTCTCTTGTGGTTATGAGTTAATTATAAAACACCAATTTACAACTTTTTTTCATAAAAAGAAATTGTACAGGGCTTCTGATGTATAATGAATTTGCACAAAAACATTAAAAAGGAAAGCCAGATAGTTTTGAGGACGTGGGAGAGATTCTGCGTCCTTTTTTGTAGTTTAATTGCAATAAAGAACAAAGATTCGATGTGCGAGGGCATACTTTGGGACTCGTAACATGCTAAGCTATAGCCATCATAAGAAACAGGCATTTAATTTACGAAAAACAGGAGGATAGGACAAAATGGAAAAATTTATTTACTGGATAAAAAGGACACTGCATCATTCAAAACAATGCAACAGCTTATGCATGCTGTGCAAGTATTATGATGAATGTAAAATCGACGGACCGGTATAATATCAGGAGGACACGACAATGAAAGAAATGTATTTTACAATAGCAGGATGTAATCATTATTACGGAAGCGACTTCATGGAAAAAGGCATGAAGGTCAAGCTGGTCAAGGAGCCGGACAATGAGTATGACAACGAAGCAATACAGGTAAAGATAAAAGGACTTGGCAAGGTCGGCTACGTAGCCAACAGCCCATACACCGTGAAGGGTGAGTCAATGAGTGCAGGCAGACTGTATGACAAAATCGGTGGTAAGGCAAAAGGAAAGATTGTGTTTGTGACAGACGGCGGAGTGATTTGCAAAGTAATCAGTGATGGTAAGGACAAGCCGGTGATGATAGAGGAAGACAAAGTAAATGATGAAAATCTCTAAAAAGACTGTATGACTCAAGTACTATGTGGTAAAATAATAAGCAGGACACTGAGGAGGGACATATGAATTATCTGGTAATCGATTTGGAAATGTGCAGGGTAAAGAAGCTCTATAGAAAAACATATAAATACGCCAGTGAAATAATACAGATTGGCGCAGTTCTCTTAGATGAAGGATTCAACAGAATAGCCACAATGTGCGAGTATGTAAATCCTGAATACGGTGTGCTGGACAATTTCATAGAGAGCATGACAGGCATAAAAAACCGCGATATCAAACAGGCTCCGAAGCTGACAGAGGCACTTGAGCATCTGTCAGACTGGCTCGGAGACAGAGAATACAAGGTCTATGCCTGGAGTGACTCTGACAGGACGCAGATACTGCGTGAGATAAAAGCAAAGAATATAGAGAGCGCAAAGATAGATGACTTTATGAAAGCAGACCGCTGGATTGATTATCAGTATGTGTTTAAGAAGCGATTTGATTTAGACAGATGCTACAGCCTGGAGGATGCTCTTGAAAGTGCAGAGATAGAGCCGGAAGGCAGATTCCATGACGGACTGGACGATGCAGTAAATACCGGAGCACTGATAAAGAAGCTGGAGCTGAATCCGGAGTATGAGATTGCCAAGTATGCACTTCCGGAGTCGGACGAGCATCTGAGTTGTACTATTGGGGACTTGTTTGAGGGATTGCAGTTGAAGGTTGGGTAAGTTTTTTATTTATATTCAAGAATTAAAATATGTGAGAAAATTTAGTTTGATAAAATAAATTAAAATGCATACATCAATGGAAATGATATTGATACTTGGAGAGTAGAAATCTTAATTATTAGAAATCTGTTACATAAGATTGAAAGATAGGATTTACAAAAAGTGATAACTACAGCATCAGAAAAGGAAAATGTATTCTAAGAAGGATTATTGATGATGAATATATGTATGTGCTATGTAAAAAGAAAATTAAGTGAACTTAGATTATAATTGTTATTTGTTAAGTTTGAAGAATTGAGGTGAGATATTGATTATTACAATTGGATCAAAGGTAAAGGATGGGGAAGGAAATACATATACATTAACAGAAGAATTAGGTCATGGTGGTTTTGGATGCGTATATAAAGCTGAATGTGAAGCTGATAAATCAGTGTATGCAGTGAAAACTTTATTATATTCATTTGGCGATGAGGCTACAGCAGCGTCTTTTAAAAATGAAGTAAAGATTTCATCAGAAGTAAGTGGGGAACATGTAATACATTATATCTATGCACATGATGGAGATGAATATCCTGAACTACCTCCTTATATTATTATGGAGTATGCAGAGGGAGGAACTCTAGCAGACCAGATTAAAGAGCGTAAAAAAACAAATAGTCCATATTCGAAGGAGGAATTGAGAAATCTATTTCTCCAACTTGTTGATGGAATGAAGTCAATTAATAAAAAATTAGTTCACAGAGATATAAAACCGGAGAATATACTTATTTGTAATGGAATATGCAAAATTACTGATTTCGGACTTGCAAAGGTGGCTTCAGAATCTACTAGAACCATGTCATTTAAGGGATATGGTACATTACAATATATTGCTCCTGAAGCTTGGAAATCAGAAAAGAATACTATTCAGATGGATATTTACTCTATGGGCATAGTATTTTATGAATTAACTTTATTAGATTATCCATATGACATTATTTCTAATGATGTGGATGCATACAGAAGCGCACACATGTTTTCTAGAATAAAAAGAACGAATGATTTAAAAAATGTTTTAGGAGCAGATGTAGCATCCATAATTTTAGCTATGTTAGAAAAACCTGTTCAGAAGAGATTAAAATCATGGGAAGAGATTGAAGAACAACTAGGCAATCCATCACTTGAAGTAAATGGTGATTTAGGAAATATTGTAAGTTTAGCTATTGGGAAAAAAATAGAGACTGACACGAGAATACAACAGCAAATCGAGGAGAAAAATCGAAAGAGAAAAGAAAAAGAAGATTTCTGCAATTTAGTGAGGAATCAATTTGAATCAGTTATAGTAGATTTTTTTGAGCAATTCACTAATGAATATAATATTCATTTGGCTGGAAATGACAAGTGTAGATTACAATCAACAAGTCGAGGATATGGACATATAGAACAGTTTTCATATCAACTTACAATTCCTTCTGTTACAAATATTGAAGTTAAGTGTAAGGTAATTTTGCCTAATTCGTTTACTCGTATTGTTGATGTGGATAGGGCCTATGGTTTTTCATATATGTATGGTTCTGTGTATGGTAAGCGTGAAGTAGTATATACTCCACAGTATAAAAATAAGGATATTATGGGGTGGGTTGAAATTAAAAATACCAAGGGGTTAGGATTTAACCTCTGGTTGGTACAAACTGATGATATGTATGGTGATTGGTATGTCTTAAGAAATAAGAATAATGGGATATATGCGACACAATATGAGCCAAAACAGGAACCTTTTGCATTTGAAATTGACGAGCTTGATGAGGCATTGAAGGGTATTAATGCATTTAGTCTTTATTCTTCTGAAGTAGAGCCATTTGATAAACAGAAACTGATGGGATTAGTTGCTCAACTTATTAACTAACACTGTGAAGAATTGAGAAACAAAGAAAAAAGTTAGGTATCTTTATGAATAACACAATTTAATAACAAATTTATATAGCACTTTAGCCAAAAGGTTAAGGTGCTATTTTTTACAATAAAAGGAGAACTTGAATATCATATAAATAGTAATCGTCGAGATGTCTTCGATGGTACAGGCCGTCGCAAGGGTAATCGGTGCAGATAAGAGAGAGAACGAATACCTAGAGAGCAACAACCATTGCGGTTTTAAGAAATAAGGCATAGTACTATCAATTGTGGCACTATGCCTTTACGCTATTTGGAAGCAACATTCGGTCATCAATATAGTAATCACAGTAAATATTTCGTCTTCTTAATTAACAGAAGAACACTTAGGATGAAGTCAACAGTATGATTATGATGCTAGATGGAGTAGATGTAGAGTTGTTGATAAAAGTGCTGGAAAAAGCAGAAATGTATGCGTTATTTGCATCATTTGCAAAGACAATGAAAAAATAGAGATATATACTTATAAAACAACCATATTGTGTTTATATGGCTGTTTTATTTTTTAGACAAAACATTTAAAAATCTAGTATAGAAGCATATAGAGGATATATGTTTCCAGCGGTATAAATTAAGACATTTTTTGAATTATTAAAACATCTTATTAATATACAAGTCCATATTCCTTGTGAGGTCGCAATAGATTGAGCTGCATAAGGTTTATATAATAAAGGCGCCTTTGAAAGACAAATAGATAGTTTATCAAAATCACAAGGAGAAATAAAAATTTCTATTAAAATTTCATAAGGTAAGGGCTTGATATCGTTTTTTTTCTGTTTAGAAATATTCAATTTTAATTCATCCCATGACATAGTGTGTGATACTTTTGAAAAATAGGCTTTATTCATAAACATTCACCTTTTCTTGACTGGACTTGTCAATAGATTTATAATACATTATATATTTATATCCAAAAATGAGGTGCTTTATGAGTAAAAAGCAAAATTTATATATTGATATTTTTGCTGGTTGTGGCGGCTTGTCTACGGGGTTATTAAAAGCAGGGTGGACAGGTCTTTTTGCCGTTGAAAAAAATGCTGATGCTTTTTCAACACTAGAGCACAATTTGATCGACAAAAATAAGCATTTTTTATGGCCAGATTGGTTGGAAGTAAAAGAACATGATATAAACGAATTAATAAAAGAACATGAAAAGGATTTGCTTAATTTACAGGGAAAAATAACACTAGTTGCAGGAGGTCCTCCATGTCAAGGATTTTCAATGGCCGGAAAGCGTGACAAAAATGATCAAAGAAATAAATTAGTAAAGTCTTATATAAAATTCATTAAACTTGTAATGCCTGAGGCAATAATATTTGAAAATGTTCACGGATTTACAGTTAATTTTAAGGACAAAAAAGGCACAAAGAAATATTCTTCTTATGTAGAGAGAGCATTGAAGAGATTAGGTTATAGAACTTCTCATAAAATTATTGATATGTCAGAATATAGCGTTCCTCAGAAAAGGAAAAGATTTATTTTAGTTGCTATGAAAAAACATTCTCCCAAGGAAGTTTTTTCATTATTAGAGAGCAATAGAAGCGATTTTTGTAACAATTGTGGAATAAAAAGTAGAACAACGGTATATGAAGCTATTAGTGATTTGGAAAAGGCATGTGGAACTTGCGAATCTCCGGACACAAAAGGGTTTAAGGCTGGAATGTATGGAACTGCTCAATCTGGATATCAAAAATTAATGCGTCAAGGCATGGATGGTTTTAATGGACCAGTTGATAGTCACCGTTTTGTTAATCATCGAAAAGATACGGTTGCTTTACATGAAAACCTATTAAAATATGCTCCTATAGGAAAAAGAATTACTCCAAATGATAATATTGTTGAAGGCTTAAATCGTAGAGGCGTTACTGTGCTTGATAAGAATTCACAAGCACCAACCATTACATCAATTCCAGATGAGTTAGTTCATTATTGTGAACCAAGAATTTTGACAGTTCGTGAGCATGCAAGAATACAGAGTTTCCCTGATTGGTATGAATTTAAGGGAAAATATACATCTGGTGGTGCAAGAAGAAAAAAAGAAGTACCAAGGTATACACAAGTAGGTAATGCTGTTCCACCATTATTTGCAGAGCAAATAGGAATAGCATTGATGGAGGTGCTTAAGGATGAACCCAAAGAATAAGACATTAGCATTTAAGGTAAGTTCTGGATTAAAGAATTTGATTGGCCGTGACTTAATAAGTGATAAGTATATAGCTATATTTGAGCTAGTAAAAAATTCATATGATGCGAATGCAAGCAACGTTAAGATTTCTTATTTAGTTTCAGAACAGGGGATCGGAAAGATTATTATTTCTGATAATGGAACTGGAATGACCTATGAAGACATAATTCAGAAATGGTTGTTTGTTGCATATTCTGAAAAAAAACCACAAAACAGATCTAAATCGGCTTATCGAGAAGAAATTAAGCGTGAAGTGGCAGGAGCAAAAGGTGTTGGACGTTTTTCATGTGATAGATTGGGAGCTTCATTACAATTAGTAACCAAAACAAAAGATGATATTTTAGCACATGTTGTAAATGTGAATTGGAATAAATTTGAAGTTGATGATACTAAAGAATTTATTGAGATTCCAGTAGATTATACACAAGTGACTCAGCTTCCAAGCGGTTATGATAGTGGTACAACTCTTATTGTTAATGATTTAAGAGAAGTATGGAATAGAGATGAACTACTTAAGTTAAAACGATCTTTGATGAAACTGATTAGTCCTGATGCAGATAAAGGTGAACTTCCTTTTGAAATAGAAATGGACGTTCCAACAGAAAAGAAAACTGATGAAAAATTATTGGAAGAATACCATAAAAACGATGGAAAAGGCAATGAGTCCAAAAAGAAAATAAATCCAGATCGAGATATTGTAAATGGAAAAATTAAGAATGATATTTTTGAAAAACTCAATATAAAAACAACTAACATTGAAGTCGTTATTTCGGAAGATGGTCGTAGTATCACAAGCACTTTGTCGGATAGAGGTCAATACATTTTTTCTGTTAAAGAAAAAAATCGTAAATATGCTTTATTAAAAAATATACATATATCGATTTTCTATTTGAATCAAAGTGCAAAAATAAATTTTACACGTCAAATGGGTGGGGTTACACCGAAAAGTTATGGTTCGGTTTTTATTTATAAAAATGGATTTAGAATAAATCCATATGGAGAACCAGGTCAAGATATCTTTGGTATAGACCAGAGAAAAGCGCAAGGTTGGAAAAGATTTTTAGGAACTCGTGAAATTATGGGGCGAATTTCAATAAAAGGAGATAATGATGATTTTGTTGAAACTACAAGCCGTGCACATGGGTTTATTCAAACACCAGCAGTAGATATGTTGGCGGATTTGTTTGTTGAAAAAGTGCTAAAGGTACTTGAAAAATATGTAGTACATCTTATTAATTGGGGGGAGCCATTAAAATCTAATCACAACCACACAGTCACACCGGAAGAAATTGGTTGCGAAATAGTTTCTCAATTCATTACCAACATTAATCTAGATGATGTGTTAAGTGTTGATTGTAATCCAACGATCATTAACAATAAGTCATTTGAAAAGGACTCAGATAGCATTTCCTCATCGCTTAAAAAGTTAGAATCGGTGGCTGAAAAAACTCAGGATTCAGGATTATTACAATTGGCTCAAACTGTGAAAAAGAGAACTGAGGCAATTTTATCAGACAACATTAAATTGGAAGAGGATAATATTGCGAAGGAAAAGGAACTGGCACAGATACGTCAGGAAAGTGAAGTTCGAAAGAAACAAGTATATTTCTTATCAGGTGCAGCAAACCAGAATGTAACTAATTTAGTTGGGGGATTTCACACGGTTTATACATTGACAGATGCAATAAGGGGGAATATAGATTTTTTGCGTGAGGAATTAGCAAAAGGAAAAGCATCTAGTGAAGAAACTATTCTAATGGTGATAGGAGAGATATATCAGGCAAATGAAAAAGCGCATAAGCTTGCAGATTTAGCTATTCATGGAAATCAGAAATTAAAACAGGATGGCGCAAATAGTGTATATGATTTTATCCGTCAATATATTGATGCAGACTTGGCTATTAAAGGGATTGAATATGTGATGAGTCCTTCAGATAATTCTTTTAATTGCAAATTTGATGCATCTTCTATTGGTATCATTTTAGATAATATTTCAAGTAATGCCTTAAAAGCGGGTGCAACTAAACTAGATATAGATTTGCAAGAATTGCAACAATATGTTGAGATTTCTTTTACAGATAATGGAATTGGCTTGGAAAATGGTGTCGATGTTGACATGCTTTTTGAATGGGGGGTTTCTGATAATATTAGCAAAAAAGGATTTGGTATTGGACTTTATCATATTAAGCAACTCGTAGAAGAAATGAAAGGGACTGTGACTATCGATCCAACATATCGAGATGGTTTCAGGATAGTGGTGAAATTAAGAAAATGAATACTTTTTTTAAAATATTATGGTTTGAAGATGAAGTTACGTGGTTCAACATGGAACGGTTAAGAATCAATTCGATATTACAAGAGCATTATTTGATTCCGGAGATTGTTAGAAAAGATGGAGATGATTTTGATATTAGTGAGCTAACAGGAAATGATTATGATTTGATAATAATGGATTATAAATTAGCAGAGGGAACGACAGGAGATACGGTTGTGACTGCTATTAGAGAAAATAATATACTGACTGATATTTTGTTCTATTCATCAGAAGAACATAATATGCTAACTGCTATATCTAAAGGAATGCCACCTATTGATGGAGTGTATTTAACAAAACGAGATTATAATCTGTTTACTCAAAAAGCAGAAAACTTAATTAACAAAATAGTGAAGAGATCAGAAGACATTGTGAATTTGCGTGGTTTTGTTATGGACGGTTCATCTGACTTCGAGGTAAGGATTCAAGAAATTTTGAATATTGTTTGGAACAAATTTACGGAGGAAGAAAAGGGGATATTAGAGGAAGCGGTTCAAAGAACCATTAAACGAAATGAAGATAGAGATCAGAAAACTAAGAAAAAAGTATTAGAAGTGAATCCAACATTTCCCGCAGCTGTAAATAATATACATTTTTTTAGTCATTCAGATAGATTATATCTGCTTGAAAAGGCAATAAAAATCTTATTGGATAATTACAGTTTATCTGAAGAAGAGGAATTTTCTTCATTTAAAGCGTATTATGAAAAAGAAATTTCAAATTATCGAAATGCTTTAGGGCATAGAAAATCTACAGATAATATTATCGAAATTACTAAGGGTAATTTTGTGCCTGTTGATGAAGCATTACACAAAAAAATGAGAAATAATTTATCAAGATACAATTTTCTGATTGAGCAGTTGGAATTGTTTGTTACAGAGAAAATATAAGGAAAAAATTGTCAATAGGGCGGTGGAATTTAAATAAAAAATTTAGCAATTGGAAATATGAAAATAATATAATAAATCTGAAAGTAAAAGTATTATTTTTAAATTTATTTCAAATGGAAAAGGAGGAGGATAATCTAAAATTGTTAAGTACATTTCATGAGTTCAGAATAGATGAAATACAATTGGATTATAAGGAGACTAGTAAGATTGATATCATATTTTGAAACTCTTTTATTAATGAGTTTAGATGATAAAGAGAAGAAAATAATAAATTATAATTAATCGGTTTATTAGATAAAATTGTCAATTAGACTAACAAAGCTATTATAAATATTCAACTTAGATTTATGGGACTGTATGGAGTGAGCAAATGAAAATTATCAAAAAAATCGCTACAATAAAAAAGTGGAAAAACGTCTCTATAGAATTGAACCTAATAGACTGGGGTGACGGAAAGCCCAAATATGATTTGAGAAAGTGGGAAAATGAAACACCATTAAAGGGCGTATCTATGGATAGAGATTCATTAGAAGCCCTTTATGTAGCAGTATCACATGAACTTGGTCATGATAGTGAGCAATCATTTGATAATAATGATATTGAGGAACTTCCATTTAGTGACAATATTGAATATGAAACAGATCTACCATTTGATATACATACATCTGACAATGAAGAGCAGGAATATCAGGCGGTGCTTGATTACCATAATGTAGTTGTGCATGATAATATTGATGAATGTATACATTCCGGACATGATTATGTCAAAGTATCAGCTACAGTGCCGGTATATACAAATAGCGGAGTACAAGAGATGACGATACCGGCATTTCATTGTAAGACCTGTAAGGCATATTATATTTCCTCATTGAGCTACAATAGTCTTATAAGTCATGGCTGCATTCTGTGCAGAGTGGTAAATAAGAAAGAGTATAATCTTTTTATAAAGAATAAAGACTTTAGAGATTTATATACTCAGTCTATTTTAAATATAATTGGCTATACAGTGAATTCAAAGGACGATTTGTCAGATGCCTGCCGACAGACGATTCTAACAAGGGCGATTAATGCAGGCGTTTTTTCAAAAAAGAAGGCAATAAATCATCTGTCATTTCTTATAAAGCTGAATGCTGATAAAGATAATTTTGCGGATGCTGTTGCAAAGTGGAAACGTGATCGTGATTTTCTGCTCGGTAAAAAGGCAGCAGTTGATGCTATCAAGGTTACCGGTATAATAAAAGAATGATGTAAGTGAGCAGGCGAATACAGTTCGTGTGCTCATTTTGTTTTTCCTTCTCAGCATCTACAAATCAATGTTAAGTTGAGATAATCAAGAAATTGTTTATGTTATTTTATGATAAGAATTGAGATAATAGACTTAACAAAACAACAGGGAGGTAAGTCATTATGGAAAATAAGTCTTTAGCTTTAGAGGTGGGACAAAGATGCAGAAGAATCCGGTATTGAACTTGATGATGGCATATGGATATATGAAACGAAGTTGGGGAATTATTATATGAGATTAAAGAATATATTAATAGTAGTGGACAATATAGGAGAGTCAATCCGGTTCTATAACGAACTGTTTGGCCTTAATGTGATTTCAAGACAGGAAGGTAATGTAATAATGTCGGAGGGGCTTGTACTGCAGGATGCCGGAATATGGCAGGAAAGCATGCAGATACAGACTATTCCATATAATAACAGGACAGAATTGTATTTTGAAGATAATGATATCGAAGGTGTAGTTAAAAAGCTGGAGTTAGGAAAGTATGAGGTCAGATATGCTACAGCACTGACAGAACTTGACGGAGGACAGAAACTTGTAAGATTTTATGATCCGTCCGGCAATCTGATAGAGATTCGTACACCATGGGATAAATTTGTGAATAGAGAGTGATTAGGATATGATAAGGACAGTAAAAGGCGATATTACAAAAGTAACAGATGTGCAGGCAATTGTGAATGCAGCAAACAACTCGCTTCTTGGTGGAGGCGGTGTAGATGGTGCTATTCACAGAGCAGCAGGACCGGAACTTCTGGTGGAGTGCAGGACACTTCATGGATGTGAAACAGGAGAAGCAAAGATAACAAAAGCCTATAATTTACCATGTGATTATGTTATTCATACTGTAGGACCGATATGGAATGGAGGAAAGAATAGAGAAGAGGAGCTTCTTGCTAACTGCTATTTTAATTCCATGAAGCTGGCAATGGATAATGGAATAAGGTCTATTGCATTTCCTTCCATATCAACGGGAGCATATGGTTTTCCGGTTGAGTTGGCAGCAAATATTGCATTACATACAGTAAACAGGTTCTTGCAGGATAATCTGAACAGCTTCGATTTGGTGGAATGGGTGCTGTTTGATACTCATACTGAATCGGTGTACGAAGCTGCGGAAAAATCATACATGGAAGATGACAGTGACGATTTTGATTTTTGATTAAAGTTTTGATTGATGATTTTGGAACAAAGATTCGAATTACGAGGGCAGACTTTGGGACTCGTAAAGTCATATACTAAAGACAATCAAAGAGCTGATATCATTTACAACTAATAAGGGAGCATGTGATTATGAGAAATAACGAGAATTCTATCGTAGAAAACGTAATTTTGTTTCTGGTAGCTATTGGAGTATTTGCTATCATAGGCGTATTCGCAGGATGGTGGTCTGGTTCTGATGATGAAGAGTATTATGATTATGACTATTCACCATCAAGTTCATACTCGTCACATAGCAGTTCATCGTATAATTCAAGCGGCAGCTCAGGAAGCAGCAGTTATACACCAAAGAGTTATTCTTCCGGAAAATATAATAGTAGTAGTTCATCAGAAAGCAGTACAAATTCTTCGGGCAGCAGTACGGACAGCTATAGCAATTCCGGTAGCAGCTCTACATATTCAGGAAGCTCTTCAAGCAGCAGCTCCGGTTCAAAGAAATATTATCATGATTCATATGATGATGGTTATGATGATGTCTATATGGATGGAGACTATGATGATGACAGATACGACAGCGATGATGATTATGCTGCCGGTGTGGATGATGCTATTGATGACGATGATGAGGACTGGTAAAATAGTTGGAGGTGTACTGATATGCCATAGGATGGATATGGTGGAGATGAAAGCTTTCCACATGATGGAAAACAGGGAAGATGCGGCTGTGGCGAGGGCTACAGTTGGGATGGTAATGATGGCAAAGTCAAAAGAAGGTGGTCATAGTGGGACTATTTAAGAAAAAGACAGTTACAAAGGCATATGATAAAGAAAATAAGAAACCGGTAATCAAAGCGAGCATATGTAATGGTGAGCAGGTTGCAGGCTTTAAGAACATTCATACAGGTAAGATAGAAGAAGTTATGCTGATTAAGAACCAGGCAGACCTTGATGCATTCAAGAAAATGTATGGAATAGATGGAGAGATAGAGAAGGAATATTAAACGAGGGATTTGAAGTTATGTTATCTTTTACTTCTGCAAGCATATAAGGATTATATTTATATTTACTTTTACACTTAAATATAATAAAATTTAAGCACAAAAGTAAATATAAAGGATAAGGAGGCCAACTATGTCAACATCAGATATTTTGGAATCGCTAATTGAAAAAGACAATGGATATTTGATTACATCGAAGGCCGTTGAATCAGGTGTATCAAAACCATCTGTCTCAAAATACGTCAGAGAGCATGACATGGAAAAAGTGGCACATGGCATTTATATTTTAGATGATGTGTGGCCGGATGAGTTGTTTGTACTCCAGCAACGAAATAAGAATATTATTTATTCGGGCGAGACCGCCCTTTATTTGCATGGTCTTATCGACAGAGAATACAGTCATATTTGTTTCACTGTTCCTACCGGATATAATGCTACACATATCAAAAAGAAAAATAAAGAAGTTCGTTATGCAAACCCAGAGATTCTTGATATGGGGACCTGTGAAATCCCGTCAAGCAGCGGTAATTTGGTTAAAGTATATGACAAGGAAAGATGTATTTGTGATTTGATTAAAGATCGAAAGAAATATGAAATTCAGTTATATCAGACAGCAATCAAGGAATATATGTCCTCGAAGGAAAAGAATCTATCAAGATTGATTGAGTATGCGGTTAAACTTGGAGTAAGGGATGAAGTGATGATGTATGTGGAGGTAATGGTATGATTCATACAGCGAAACAACTTAAAGACAAAGTAAAAAACATGTCCGGCGGGAATAGTGAAGTTGATGATCTTACGTGGGGAGAAGTATCGGAAACAATAGTAGAAGAAATACCTATTGTCTTAGAGGATTTTTTATTGAAGAATTTTAATATTTAAGAGTTTGTTTTATAGGCAATGTTAGCAGATATGAGCTGATTTACAAATATTACTGCAAATATTGCTCAAGGCAGCATGCAAGGGAGATGGCAAAATCAGAGTGATTTTTTTCGTAGGAAGATTAATATCGCTTATTTTTATATTTTATTTGCAAAGTCATATTCTCTCAGCAAAGTTTATGGATTAGAGAGAGATAAAACGTATAAAAGGTGGATCGCTATTGACGAAAATATAGTAAAAGTGTATACTGATTTTATAACATGCTTTATATTTTTGGGCAAAATATACAAAAGTGATCAGTTCCAAGGAAGGGAGAATAAAAATATGAAGAATATGAAGGTAAGAACCAAGCTAAATCTGATACTGGTTCTGGTTATTTTACTTGTGGCTCTTGGGAGTGTTGTTTCCATCAAGGATTTGGGAGATGTGAAAGATAAAGCATTGGAGACAATGGATGCATCATCCCGTCAGAGTTATGATGATTCAATTAAAGAGCAGGTGGGCGTGGTTATTTCCCTGTTGTCGGAGATTAATGACGCATATAAAGCGGGAACTTATACGCTGGATGAAGCCAAGAAAATTGCAGCGGATGAGGTTCGGCAGATGCGTTACGGAGAGACAGGTTACTTTTGGATTGATCAGTCAGATGGAACAAATGTAGTTCTGCTTGGCAGCGATACCGAGGGAACGAACCGTATGGAGACAGAGGATGCAAACGGATACAAGATGGTGAAAGAAATCATACGTGTAGCAGTGGAAGATGGTGGAGGATACACAGATTATGTATTTCCTAAAGAAGGAGAGACTAAACCTTCACCGAAGCGTTCCTACAGTGAGTATTTTGAACCATTTGACTGGGTGGTCGGTACAGGAAATTATACCGATTATATTGATACTGCTATTGAAAAGCAGGACAAGGTATTTTACAGCTATGCAATGAAAAAGGCAATCACACTGATTGGGGCATGTGTTGCAATGCTTGTGGTTGTTGCAGTGCTTGTTTTCATGATCGCACAGGATATTACAAAGTCACTAAAGAAAGTTGTAGCAGAGATTGAAGTGATTGCAGGTGGTAATTTTGCGCATAGAATGCAGGACAATATGATGAAACGGAAAGATGATTTCGGACAGCTGGCAGGAACACTTGAGACAATGAGGGAATCAATATGCGGATTGCTTTCCCAGGTAAAGATAGAGGCAGCAAATATTGATACAGTTGTGGAAGCGATGGATAGCAGTATATCAAATCTGAATGGGGAAATTGAGGATGTGTCTGCGACAACCGAGCAGCTTGCTGCAAGTACTGAAGAAACTGCCGCATCGACAGAACAGATCAATAGTATGACTCAGCAGATTGATGGTGCAGCGAAAGAGATTGCGATACGTGCACAGGATGGGGCTACGGAAGCAGAAGAAATTCATAAGAGGGCAGCACAGACGAAGGAAGCAACGGTGGAGAATCGACAGAAAGTTCAGACGATGCTCGGAGAAATCAGGGGAAGGCTGGAGCAGGCACTTGAAGAGGCAAAGGTTGTGGAACAGATCGGCGTGCTTGCTGATTCTATCCTTGCGATTACCGGACAGACTAATCTGCTTGCACTGAATGCATCCATTGAGGCAGCACGTGCTGGCGAGGCCGGAAAGGGATTTGCAGTTGTTGCAGAGGAAATCCGGGTATTGGCAGAGCAGTCTAAAGATGCCGTGGCAAATATTCAGGCCGTGACGGAAAATGTGGATAATGCAGTAGCAAATCTTGCAAATGACTCTAATCGTCTGTTGGATTTTGTAGATACAGATATTGTGAAGAGTTTTGACAATTTTGAGAAAATGGCAGATGATTATAATATGGATGCATCTAAAATTAATGATCTGGTATCGGATTTTAGTGCAACCTCAGAAGAATTGGTAGCATCAATTTCCAATATTACAGAGGCGATTGAAGGAATTACCTCCGCATCAAATGACAGTGCTGCAGGTACAACAAATATTGCGCAAAAAACCGTTTCTATTGCAGGCGAATCGGCAGAAGTCATGAAAGGTGTTAAGACAGCAGAGGCTTCGGCAGGAGAACTCCGCAAGAATGTAAGCAACTTTGTAATTGAAGAATAAGAAATATATTTACAAGAGGAATTCGTATCAGGTTCTCTTGCATGCAAGCATGCATCGATGATACCTTTTGCCCCTTTAATCATATTATTACACGAAAAAGATATAGGTTCGCCTGTATCTTTTTTTGTGTAATGTATATTAAGATGCTATTAAACGGTATTAGGATAGTAAAAATTTCCTGTTTTAGGAAAGCTTATTGGAAAGAAAAGCAGGTTTGTTTGGGAAAAATGACAGGAAGTGTACGTCTGACAAATAAAGTTGTGTCAATTAGTCCGCATGATTTTATAGTAAGAGTAAATACTAATAGGTGTACTTCTGGTGGACACAGACTGAAAGATATAAAGTGCAGCGTTCCGTTGGGGTTATTCTCAGGCGGGGTAAGAAGAGTAGAAGTACCTGCAGCATATTGTTATGTATGTGATAAATACTATATTCTAGATGAAGATTATAGGATGTTGAAGAAAAAAGGTGTAGTACTTTGCCATATTGATGAAAAGGAAGAATTGGTGAAAGATTACGATTATGATGACTGCGATTTTGAATTAAATAAGGAGTCACTGTTACATAAAATTTGATATAATGTAAGTGCAACAGATAATCTTTTATGTTCTAAGCGTTGGTATATTCTAGAGTCAGCGGTGGAATTTGAGATTTTGACAAGAGAAGAGATTTGTTCTCATCTAGATTATCTTATACATCGAAGTAAGGGCAGGTTACATTACGAGGATGCAATAAGCAAATGGGAATGTGACAGAACTCATATTGCAAACTATAGGAGCAATGAATTAGAAACGATTAAATCAGAATCTATATTGACAAAAAGCAGAATAATAAGATGATTTCTACGGTGATATAAAAACAAAATTAACATGAACCTACAGATAGATGAAAGGCTAAATATGAAAAATGAAATTTTATTAATTAATGTACTTATTGAGACATATATGGTGGAAATATACCTGGACAGAAGGAAGTAAATAATGGTAAAGAAGATAATGCGTGATCCACTGTTTCTTGCACAGAAATCAGTGGATGCTACAGAAGATGATAAACAGGTGGTTACGGATTTACTTGACACATTGAAAGCAAATCTTGACCATTGTGTTGGAATGGCAGCTAACATGATTGGCGTGAAAAAGAATATCATAGTGGTTGCGGCTGGACCATTCCAGTTTGCCATGATTAATCCGGTGATTACCGGAAAATCAGGAGCTTTTCAGACGGAGGAAGGCTGTCTTTCGCTGGATGGTGTGAGACCATGCACAAGATATAAAGAGATTGAAGTGGATTATCTCGACCAGAATTTCAAAAAGAAACATGGCAAATACACAGGCTGGACAGCACAGATAATTCAGCATGAGGTGGACCATTGTAATGGGGTGGTCATATGAAGCTAAAGAACATATTAATAGTAGTGGACAATATCGAAGAGTCAATCCACTTCTATAACGAACTGTTTGGCCTTAATGTGATTTCGAGACAGGAAGGTAATGTAATAATGTCGGAGGGCCTGGTATTGCAGGATGCCGGAATATGGAAGGAAAGCATGCAGATACAGACTATTCCATATAACAATATGACGGAACTGTATTTTGAAGATAATGATATCGAAGGTTAGTTAAAAAGCTGGAGTCAGGGAGGTATGAGGTCAGATATGCCACAGCACTGACAGAACTCGACGGAGGACAGAAGCTTGTAAGATTTTATGATCCGTCCGGAAACCTTATTGAGGTGCGCACACCATGGGATAAATTTGTGAATAGAGAGTGATTAGGTGTTCAGGTATCTGGATAAATAATCTCGTTTATTTGAAGAGGCTGGAAAAAAATGCAAATATTTGTAGACGAAGCTCACATAAGAATCATATCAAAGGACCGAAAAAGCGCACAGAGGAAGATGATGAGAGGTTTGCACAGTCGTTTGAGAAAATGATACTGATGGCAAAATCAAAGGAAGAACTAAGGAACACAGAACGGTAATAATAATTGTATTTTGCCCCTCAATCCGCTATACTATAACTAAGTATAGCGGATTGATACGTTTTGTGGAGGTTCATATGGTGAGTACTTTAAAACTGCCGGTAGGAATTGATAGTTTTGAAAAAATCAGAAGGAACAACTTTTATTATATTGACAAGACAAAGCTCATAGAGCAATTGGTTGAAACCGGTGGAGAGGTCACCCTTTTTACACGCCCGAGGCGTTTTGGAAAGACTCTCAATATGAGTATGCTAAAAAGTTTTTTTGAGGTTGGCACGGATGAGTCATTGTTTGATGGCTTATATATTTCAGGCAGCAAAGAGCTTTGTGACAAATATATGGGAAAGTACCCGGTTATTTTTCTGTCACTCAAGAGTGCTGAAGGACGTTCATTTGATGATGCAAGATATATGATTACTGAGCTCATTGGGAGGGAAGCAGAAAAATTTAAGTTTCTGGAGCATAGTGAGGCTCTTTCAGAAAACGATAAGGACAGGTATAGGGCTATCATTTCGCTGTGTGATGGCAAATATACGATGGATGAGCAGCTTCTTGTATCAAGTCTGCAGAGTCTGTCGCAGTTATTGTTTATACACTATGGTCAGAAGGCTGTTATCCTCATAGACGAATACGATGTCCCTCTGGATAAGGCATTCCAGAATGGTTACTATAAAGAGATGGTTTCACTTATCAGAGGACTCTTTGGAAAGGCACTCAAGACTAATGAGTTTCTGCAGTTTGCCGTACTCACAGGCTGTCTTCGTGTATCCAAGGAGAGTATTTTTACAGGTCTCAACAATTTTGAAATCAATTCCATTGTAGATATCGCCCATGATGAACAGTTTGGTTTTACTGATGATGAGGTCAGGAAGCTGCTTACGGATTATGACAGGGCTGAGCGTTACCCTGATGTAAAGGAGTGGTATGATGGCTATCATTTCGGTAATACCGACATTTATTGTCCGTGGGATGTAATCAATTTTGCTAAGAAGCTGGTTTTTGACACATCAGCCAGGCCGAGTGCATTCTGGATTAACAGCAGTGGCAATGACATGGTGAAGCGTTTTGTAGACAAGGCAGACCAGACCACGAGAGATGAGATAGAAAAGCTCGTGGCAGGTGGTTTTGTTGAGAAACAGCTCCGCCTTGACTTGACCTATGATGAGATTGACAATACTATAGACAATCTGTGGAGCGTACTTTTTACAACAGGCTACCTGACTACGGCTGGTGAGGTCATGCTGCCTGACAGTGAGAGCTATGCCTACAAGCTGGTGATTCCAAATAAAGAGGTGCGTGAAGTGTTTGTTCTCCAGATTCAGGAGTGGTTCAAGGCTGTTGTCGCAAAAGATGATGATACCATGAAGCTTTTATCCAGAGCTATCCTCGATAAAGATGAGAAGCAGATTGCAAGACAGCTTAACATCGTGATGAGCCGCATGATAAGTATACTTGATACAAAGGCTTCTGATGATATGAAAGAGAACTTCTATCACGGTCTGCTCCTCGGCCTGCTTCGCGGAAGCAATCCGGGCTGGCTTATTAAGTCAAATCGTGAGTCGGGAGACGGTTTCAGTGATATTTTAATCAAGCCGGAGGATCCGGATGCAGGCATCGTTATTGAAGTGAAATATGCAAAAGAGATGAAAAACCTTGATGCAGCGTGTGAGGCGGCTATGACGCAGATTAAGGAGAAGAGATATGATGAGGCTCTGCGCGATGAGGGCAGGTGCGATATTTTAGCATATGGCATTGCTTTTTGCAGGAAGAGATGCAGGGTTGTAGGAGAAAAAATAAATGATTAAAAACATAGTATTTGACATAGGAAACGTGCTTGTCAGGTTCCAGCCGGACGAGGCAATGCGTGAGATTGGCATTGAAGGAAATAAAATAGCAGCTTTAGCCCATGCAACATATGAAAACCCTGTCGGGGTTGAGCTGGACCGTGGTGTAATTCCTGAGAACGAGATAATTGATGAGATGGTTAAGGTGGCTCCACAGTATGAGGCGGATATCAGGAGATTTTTCAAAGAGGGAAAGGCTTTTGTCGTAAAGGCATTCGACTATGCAGCAGACTGGATTAAGGAGTTAAAGAGCAGAGGCTATAAAGTGTATTTATTATCGAATTATCCAAAGGACTACTTCGAGCTTCATACGCACAGTGAACTTAGTTTTGTGTCACTTGTTGACGGCAAAGTCATTTCAGCTATGGTTGGGATGATAAAGCCTGATGCCGGTATCTATCAGTGCCTGTTTGATAAATACAATCTGAATCCGAAAGAATGTGTGTTCATAGATGACAGACCGGAGAATATCGAAGGTGGCAGAAAGCTTGGTATGGAGGGAATTGTGTTTACAGACTATGAGACCGGAAAGAAAAAGCTGGAGCAGATGCTGATGGCAAAATCAAAGGAAGACTAATAAAGGATTGGAGCATTACAGATGAAGACAGCAATAGTATATGCATCAGTGCATCACGGAAACACAAAAAAGATAATTGACGAGATAGCAAAAACAAACGATGTCGAGCTGATAGATGCGACACAGACTGTAGAGAAAGACCTGTCGGAATATGATTTAATCGGTTTCGCATCAGGCGTATATGGTGGAAAATTCCATCAGTCGGTGCTTAAGTTTGCATCAGTCAATCTCACAGACAACAAAAATATATTTTTAATCTGTACATATGGCGGCAGACCTGTCTTTAAGTCAATTGAGCAGGTGATAGCATACAAACATGACAACGTTGTCGGAAGGTTTTCATGCAAGGGATTTGATACGTTCGGACCGTTCAAGCTGATTGGCGGTGTATCAAAGGGGCATCCGGATGAGAAGGATATTGCGGCGGCTGTAGAGTTTTACAACGGACTAACAGAACAGCCAGTGTTTCTGAAATAGAGAAACACTGGCTGTTTTTATAATCCTAGTTTTTTATAGCTCAAGATTCATATAAATCTCATCACGTTCATCCTGTTCAATACCCAGATAATGCTGCGTGACTTTATAGGACGAGTGATTGTAGACGTCCATCAGCAGAGCAGGTGGTGTGCCGTTCTTCCAGGCGTGATATCCAAATGTCTTTCTCAAAGAGTGACAGCTGATATGTTCATCCTGAACTGTCTCCTCGGCAGCAGTTCTTACAATTCGGTATGCCTGAACTCTGTTTAGTGGCTGCCTCCTACAGGTGGCTTTTGTAAAAATAAACTCATGTTCAGTTGGATGCCGTTCGTTGAAATATGCCCGGAGAGCATCGGTGGCATTGCAGTTTAGAGTGACATAGTTATTCTTGCCGGTCTTTTGTTCGTTGATAAGAAAATGAGAGCGAAATACATGGTGCTCGAAATTGTATACGTTATCCCACTTCAATTTAAGCAGGTCACTGATTCTTAGTGCTGTGTTTAATCCCATAACAATTAAACAGTAATTGCGGCGGTTTGGATGGATATCTTTATAGTACATCCTGAAAGCCGCCAGTTCATCCTTATTTCGGATTGGCTGTGTAGTTCCCATTGAATACTCCTTTGCGGTAGAAAATATTATCAGGCACATGCCGCATGACAGACTCTTCCCTGGAATATCCAAAATCCACAACAAAATAATAGTAATTACAAAAAGCAAAAAATGCAACATTATATAGTAAAATGTTACATTTTTTGCTCTATACCTACTATATCGGACACCATTTTTAGAACTTAACCCCAAGAAAAAAATTTTTTTAAATAATTTTCTTTACCTTTTTCTATCATTTTTAATTAATCTCACTGGATTCAACTATATCGCGTTAAAGATAAAGCAATTCTTGATGAAATATGACTAAACCGGCATAAATATTTGATGTTATTTAATCTACTTCTGTTTTGACCCCTTATTAATCTGCGAAAAAATGTAACATTTTACTATAAAATGTTGCATAATTCGGAAAAGCATGGACAAAGCTATTCCCTAGTGCATGGAGGTAGAAAATGCTCAAATTATCATTAAAGGAAGGGCAATATGTAAATATCGGAGATGATATCCGAATCGTGTTCGCGGGTGGAACAGGAAAGCACTGTCGATTACTGATAGATGCTCCCAAAGAACTGAATATCGCAAGATCCAACAACGAACCGGACCCAGCGAAGCGAAAAGATACATATTATCCTGAACCTGAGTTTTCCAGTGAAGCAAAGAAACAAATCAAGCAAATCATCTGGAATGAGAAAGAACGTCAGAAAAAGACGCAAAGTAACTAACCATGTTAATAGGCGGCCGTGGCATCTGCCACACCCGGGAAGCCGCTTGTTATAGAAAACCGCAACTGCTTAAATAAAAATAAGCACAAAGCAGCTGCAAAACCCTCGGGAAAAGGATTTCCAGAGGTCAAACATAATAACCCATGAATATGGGACAAGGAGGATTATATTATGGTAGTACAACACAACATGCAGGCAGCAAATGCCAACAGAATGCTCAACGTAACAACAGGTCAGCAGGCTAAATCTACAGAGAAGCTTTCTTCTGGTTACAGAATCAATCGTGCAGCAGATGATGCAGCAGGACTTACAATTTCTGAGAAGATGAGAAAGCAGATCAAGGGACTTGACAGAGCATCAACAAACGCAGAGGATGGTGTTTCAGCAGTACAGACTGCAGAAGGTGCCCTCACAGAGGTTCACTCAATGCTTCAGCGTATGAATGAGCTTGCAACACAGTCTGCAAACGGAACAAACTCTAACACAGACCGTAAGGCAATACAGGACGAGATTGACCAGCTTACAACAGAGATTGATCGTGTATCAGAGACAACAAAGTTCAATGAGACATACCTCTTAAAGGGTGACGGAGCAGAGAAGGCACATAAAGTAAATGCACATGATGCAGGACTTGATGGAGTTACACTCACAGATAAGGGTGATACAGTTGATGTTACATTAAAAGAGCTTAAGGCTGGCGATAAGGTTAGCATTGCTGGTAAGAACTATACAATTGGTTCTTCAGCTACTGATATACAGAATAAAATTACAGCTGGAACAAATACTGCAAAGAAGTCATACACAGTTAATGGAAAAACATATCAGGTAAGCGATACGGAGGTGTTTGATTCAACTGGAAATAATAAGTTAAAGAAAGCTGAATTAACTGGAAATGCTGGTGATACAGCTGATGCTACACTTGATGATTTAAAGGCTCTAGTTACAGATGGTTCAACAGTAACTATTGGAACAAAAACATATACAGCCATGACAGATGCAGCTGGCGCTGCCGATGGTATTGATGACAATGACTCAACAGTTATTACTGCCGGAAAAGCATATCAGTTACAGACCGCTGAAATCGTTAAGGCAAGTAGTATTGGAGCTGATACAGCAGCCACAACTGCAACAAACGCTACACATGATGCAGCAACCACAACATTCAGCCTTACCAAGGGAACTGTTTCATACAAAGATGCCTTAAGCTTCAACCTCCACGTAGGTGCAGATGCTGACATGACAAACAAGATTACAGTCAACATCGACTCAATGAACTCAGCAGGACTTGGAGTTAAGGGTATCAAGGCGGATACAGAGCAGGATGCTACATACGCTATTGATGCAATCGCAGATGCAATCTCAGCAGTATCTTCACAGCGTTCAGCACTTGGTGCTGTTCAGAACCGTCTTGAGCACACAATCAACAACCTCGACAACGTAGTTGAGAATACTACATCAGCTGAGTCTCGTATCCGTGATACAGATATGGCTGAAGAGATGGTTAACTACAGCAAGAACAACATTCTTGCTCAGGCTGGACAGTCTATGCTTGCACAGGCAAATCAGTCTAACCAGGGTGTACTTTCACTCTTACAGTAATAATCTACAATTTAATGTTGTACAAAGCAAGAAGAGCTCGAAAGAGCAATGTCATTAAGTTAAGAATTTTGACATAATTATAAAACACATCATATTTGCAATTGTTTGATAAATATGATGTGTTTTTTCTTTTGTCTATTTTGCAGCACAACAAAAAGACAGATTGTTTATCTGTCAAAAAAACTTTTACTGGTAATACATGCTTTTCCCGATATAATCAGGTAAGATTTATGATTTGAAATGAGGAAAAGATACTCTCTTATTATTTTTGATGAGGTACAGATGTTTTCACAGGCAAGAGCTGCGATAAAATATTTGGTTGGCGAAGTCGATTCGGTGAGGTCAGGTGGTTGTGGAAAAATAAAAGATTTTCTTGAAGGATGTGGATATTTATGATATTTTAAAAGTTAGAAGAATAGTCATATAAGTAGGAAAAACTTTTCTAGAGGAGGAATTATGATGGTGGAAACAAAAGAAATTTCGGAATTGACGCGGTCGAATCGCATTGCGATGCTGTCACATATCAGTACGGTAACGGTTATGGTGCTTTTTATGATATGGGAAAGCGTAAGAGGACAACTGTCTCCGGTATATATGACAATCGCTACGGTCATTGGTGTCATACCTTTGATTGGCGAGGTGATTTGTTGGAAAGGTAATACGGAACATGCGATGATCAAACATCTGGTTTCCTATGGATTTTCATTGTTTTACACAATATGTCTTTTTACCTCACCGACAAATCTGATTTATGTATTTGTAATTCCGATGATTTTTGTTGTCACCACTTACAGTGACACACGTTATCTTCTTCTGATTAATACAGGTACCATATTAGAGAGTATCATTGTTGTTGTGATCGGTGCGACAAAAGGTGGTTTTGGGTATCATGGAATCGAAGCAGCAGTTGTACAGATTGTTGTTATGATCATGGTTGGAGCGAATTCTGTTTTGACTACAAAAGTGATTCGCGAAAACGCAAGAAAGAGATTTACAGAAGTGGCGCAGGCAAAAGCAGAGGCTGAAAATCTTCTGGAAAGAAATGAGGAACTTGATCAGCAGCTTTCCGGCAATATTGCAGATATCAATGTACGTTTCGAAAAGCTGACAGCGGCATCTAAGACAACGACTGAGGCAATGCAGGAAGTATCTGCAGGTGCTACTGATACCGCAGAACATGTGCAGAATCAGTTGGAACAGACACATGCAATTCAGGATAAGGTGGATGAAGTTGCAGCCGCTGTGGAAGAAATCGGAAACAGCATGACGCTTACTCTGAAAGCGTTAGAGGAAGGCAAACAGGATATCGAGCACCTGGCATCGGAAGTTGAAGCTTCTGTTGATAATGGAACCGAGGTTACAGAAAAACTGGAAAATCTGAACCAGTATATGGATGAAATGAATTCCATTGTAGAACTGATTGGAGGAATTACGAACCAAACAAGTCTTCTTGCATTGAATGCGAGCATTGAAGCAGCCCGTGCCGGAGAGGCAGGAAGAGGATTTTCTGTCGTTGCAACAGAAATTTCCGGTATGGCAACGAGAACCAAAGAAGCAACCGTACATATTACAGAGTTGATCAGCAACGTGTCCAATGCAATCATGGAGGTGGTCGGTGTTGTCTCCAATATGATAGATGGAATTAACGAAGAGAAGACTGGTGCATCAAATGCAGAAGAAAGCTTTGAAAGTATCGAGGACAATACGCGGGCAATTCAGAAAAATGCAGATACTCTTTCAAGAAGCATTTCCGAGTTGCAGAATGCAAATAAGGAAATTATAGATTCCATTCAGACAATCTCAGCGATTTCCCAGCAGGTATCGGCGCACGCAGGCGAGACGATGCAGGCAGAGGAAGAAAATTTGAATGTAATGCAGGATGTAAGTGCAATTATGCAGAAGCTGGCAACACTGGCTGCCCATTCATAAAGGAAAATAAACAATAAAAGAAAGCTCTAATACTGTGACGAACTGCATAAATTGACTGAAAAATGTCATTTCATCACAAAAAAGTGGTGAGATGGCATTTTTTTAGAAAAACAAGAACAAATAATCACACAAAATCTTGTAAAAGGTGAAGATGCTGTATATACTATGACAATCAAGATTACGGATAAGAAGCTTGTTGCATTAAAGAGCAGAAAGAATGTGTGAATTACTTACAGAAAAAATAGATGTTGCCAAAAATGTTGATTTAGAATTACTTAGAGCATAAATTCCTGAAATTAAGCAAGTTATGTTTATGAGAGCGAATTAAATTCAATGTAAACTTACTTATATTTTTGCCGAATGTGGTATTGCGTTTAGAATAGTGCCTAATTTTAAGGGTGCACCAGTTCAAGGTTTTATAAAACCTATTGACAAGGTATTTTATTGAATATATAATTACCAATGGTAATTAACTAAGATAACTAAACTGTAAGGAGCGTCTACTGCGAATATGAACGAGGACAAGATAAAAAGAATGCTGGATGCCTGTTATCTGGCAAAGAGAATCAGGGAATTGCTTCCGGAGCTTCCGGAGGGAGTGACACCGGCGTACATCCAGTACATGGATGTCATTCACAAGCTTAAGAAAAAGAGCGAAAACGTAAAAGTATCGGACATCAGCGATTATCTGAAGCTTCCGAGGCCGGGAGTAACACGCACCGTAAAGGAGATGGAGAAAAAGGGATATCTCAGCAAATATGCGTCGAATGAGGATGGCAGGATAACTTACATCGCGATTACGGAAAAAGGCGGGGAGCTGTCGGAGAGATACGACAAAAACTATTACAGCCGGCTTTTGAAATATATGGATGATATTTCGGATGATGAAGCGGACTGTATGATTTCGACAATTGAGAAATTTTACAAGGTGATGAGCGAAAGGAGAGTTGAAATTGAGTAAGAGTGACTCAAAATCGGATTTTACACATGGAAGCATTTTAGGAAAATTATTGCCGTTTATGGTGCCAATCCTTGGAGCGTTGGTGCTTCAGGCGGCATACGGCGCGGTAGATCTTCTGGTTGTGGGAAGATTTGGAACGACATCGGGACTTTCGGCGGTATCAACGGGAAGTCAGGTGCTCAATCTGGTGACATTTGTGATAACGCAGTTTGCAATGGGTATCACAGTTCTGATAGCAAGATATATCGGTGAAAACAAAAAACAGCACATTGGTCCGCTGATCGGTGGTTCAACTATTATATATGCGATAATATCTGTGGTGTTGTTTGTCATCATGATAGGCTTTTCGCGCCAGATAGCAGTACTTATGCAGGCTCCACAGGAGGCAGTAGACCTGACCTCTGTATATGTGAGAATTTGTGGAGGCGGCATATTTTTCATAGTAGCGTACAATCTGCTTGCAGCAATTTTCAGGGGACTCGGAGACAGCAAATCGCCTCTGATTTTTGTAGCCGTTGCGTGTGTTGTAAATATAGTAGGAGATCTGGTTCTTGTTGCAGGATTTAAAATGGATGCTGCCGGAGCTGCTATTGCAACAGTTGCAGCACAGGCGGTAAGTGTTGTTTTTGCGATAGTGCTTCTTGTCAAAAAGCAGCTTGTGAAGATAACCGGAGATGATTTTAAGGTAAATGAGCACTGTGTGAGAGCGTTAAAAGTGGGAGCTCCGCTTGCACTGCAGGAGTGCCTGACACAGATTTCGTTCCTCGCACTCTGTGCGTTTGTCAACAGACTCGGACTTACAGCTTCATCTGGATACGGTGTCGCATGTAAAATAGTCAATTTTGCAATGCTTGTGCCAAGCTCACTTATGCAGTCTATGGCATCGTTTGTATCACAAAATGTGGGCGCGGGCAAAGAAAAAAGAGCCAAAAAAGCCATGTTTACAGGTATGGGCGTAGGTCTTGTGGTCGGTTGTATGGTATTTTCATTTGTAATGTTTAAGGGAGATCTTCTGACCGGAATATTTACGACAGATACTGCCGTAATTCAGAAAGGCTATGATTATTTAAGGGGATTTGCGCTGGAATCAATTGTGACAGCATTTTTATTTAGTATGATCGGTTACTTTAACGGTCATGATAAGACGGTCTGGGTTATGATTCAGGGACTTGTGCAGACGCTTCTGGTGAGACTTCCGCTGGCGTATTACATGAGTATCCAGCCGGACGCAAGCCTCACAAAGATAGGACTTGCGGCTCCGGTGGCAACTATTTTTGGAATTGTGCTTAATGTGATTTTCTATTTGTGGATGAATCGAAAAAATGTAAGTGTAGACGAAGAATAATATTTTCTAGCTAAATACATTGATAAAATCGTACAAAATGAGTATAATAATAGTATGAAGAAGGGAAGTGGTGATATGTCAATTACAGCAACTGAATTGAAAAATAATCTTGGAAAATACTTATTATTATCTGCAAAAGAAGATGTTTTTATCACAAAGAATGGAAAAGTAGTGGCAAAACTGACAAATCCACATCAGGATAGAGTAGAAGTAGCAAAATCCCTGTTTGGAATCTTACCAAAGGATGCAGACCTGAATGAAGCAAAAGAAGAAAGGCTTGGTGCAAAATAGATGAGGGTTCTTGCAGATACAAATGTGATAATAGATGCTCTGACTTCAAGAGAGCCATGGAATAAAAGTGCAGAAGAAATATTTCTTATGGCAGCAAATCATACAATCGAAATGTACATTACTGCAAGTTCAGCAACAGACATCTATTATCTTATAAGGAAACATTTGCATAACACAGAAGCAGCAAAGATGATAATGGGAAAGCTTTATTCATTGACTGGAATATTAGAGGTTACAGCGGATGACTGCATGGATGCACTTGCATCTGCAATCAGTGACTATGAGGATGCAGTTGTTGAAAAGGTGGCATCCAGAAAAGATATGGATTATATTGTCACAAGAAATATAAAAGATTATCAGGCAGGTGGAACAAAGATAATTCTGCCAGATGATTTTGTGAAACTTGTTGAAGAGGAATAATTTTTACCACTTTTTGGAAAAACTGCAAAAAATATAGCGTCTATTGTCTGATCAGTATTTGTCACAAGGGTGATATTGTTGTATCACAGGATTATGGAGACCCGAAGAAACGGACGTCCGAGGATGATGAACATTTCAGCGAGTCATTTGAGAAAATGATACGCATGGCAATTCAGAACAGAGAAGGAGAAAACAATGGCAAACCGGTTATTTCTCCGATTGTAAATGGATAATGGAAGTGAAGTCTGATGACTAAGCAAGAATGGTATAAACAGCTCTTTGAACACCTCGAAGCCTCGAAGTTCAGGAGCAGATTTTCATTCCTTGGTTGACATCCCATCTGCCGTTTGCTACACCGATATCACATATTTGGGAATGTAACCGGTTGGGGGCGCACCCCCTTCAGTCTGTGGCTTTCTGGTTGCAAAAGCAATAACCAACTAATATTTCAAAGAGAAGGTGTTTTTCTTGTAAGAGAGGACACCCTCTTTTTGTAATTTACTCAATTCATTAGATAGAGCACTTCGGTCAGCATTCAGATAATCTGCCAGCCCTTGTCTGTCGTAAGGGATTGTAAATGTGTTAGAACCGGCACGCATAGATTCGCCAGACAAGTAATTAAGTATCTTGTCACGTAAATTTTTCTTAGAAACATGATCTATTTTGTTCATTAATCTTACATTTTTTCTTGCTATTATCTCTAAAAGGTTATGAATCAATCTTGTATGGAAACTACAAGATGAAGAACAGGTTGTAACAATATGATTTATATTGAAAAGCATGACGGTGAGATTTTCATTAGCAATAACACTGATTTGAGCAGGAACACTACTGATGCAGGCATAGCTTTCGCCATAGAGCATTCCTGATGATAGCTCTGTAATAATATTGCGATTTCCCCAAACATCATCATTTATTATGAGAGCCTGACCAGATAGAATCATGCCGATAGTCTGTACCTTATCTCCACTTCTTAGCAGATATTCGCCCTTTGAATAGTTTTTAATGCTGACAGATAGACATTTAAGCATAGAAAGAATTTCTGCTTCTGAAATTCCTTGAAACAAAGGTGTATTTTTTAAGATGTTAATATATTTTTCCATGAGATATTTAATCCTTCTTTTCATATTTTCCTTAGTATATCACAAAAATTGAAAAATAAAACAAAAATGTTGTATAGACAACGGAATTATTGTTATGAGATTGATATAGTATCATTAAGCAACAGAAAATAATGAATAAATCAATATAAAAGGAGAACGACATGGAAAATAAGATGTTTTGTTATCAATGTGAACAGACAGCAGGATGCACAGGCTGTACCGGAAATTCAGGAGTATGCGGAAAGTCCGCCAATACTGCAAGATTACAGGATGAGCTTACAGGAGCACTAATTGGACTTGCTCGTGCAGCCGAGGGCAATGAGCACCTTGTAACTGAGGAGATGAATCAATTAGTTCTTGAGGGATTGTTTACAACTATTACAAATGTAAGCTTTAATGATGAGACACTAAAGCTTTTGATTAATAAGATAGAAGACACAAAAAAGAAATTAGTACCAAATTGCTTTACATGTTCCGGCTCATGTGGAAAAAACAATAATTTTGATATGAATACTCTCTGGACTACTGATGAAGATGTTCGTTCATTAAAATCCTTAATACTTTTTGGAATTCGTGGAATGGCTGCATATGCATATCATGCAAGTGTGCTTGGATATACCGATGAAACAATCAGCAAATTCTTCTATAAGGCACTTTTTGCAATCGGAACGAAAGATTGGGGAATGGATGAACTACTTCCTATTGTATTAGAGGTTGGAGAAGTAAATTTAAGATGTATGGAGCTTTTAGATAAAGCAAATACTACAACTTATGGAACTCCTGTACCAACAAGGGTACCTCTTACAATTGAAAAAGGACCATTTATTGTTATTACCGGTCATGATTTAAAGGATTTACAACTTTTATTAGAGCAGACAAAAGATAAGGGGATCAATATTTATACACATGGCGAAATGCTCCCGGCGCATGCATATCCAAAACTCAAGAAGTACTCTCATTTAAAGGGAAACTTTGGTACAGCATGGCAGAATCAGCAGAAAGAGTTTGATAATATTCCTGGAGCAATTCTTTATACAACGAACTGTCTTATGCCTGTAAAACCAAGCTACGCAGACAGAGTATTTACAACAGAAGTGGTATCTTATCCGGAAATTGTACACATAGGAGAAGAAAAGGATTTTACACCGGTTATTGAAAAGGCACTCGCCTTAGGTGGATATACCAAAGAACGGCATATGACCGGAATTAATGGTGGAGCACAGGTAACAACCGGTTTCTCACATGGAACTGTATTATCTGTAGCAGGTCAGGTGATTGAAGCAGTAAAGAATGGAGATATTAAACATTTCTTCCTGGTTGGTGGATGTGATGGAGCCAGAGTAGGAAGAAACTACTACACAGAGTTTGTAAAACAGTCTCCTGCAGACAGCATTATTTTGACGCTTG
>ERZ791812.208-NODE-208-length-36021-cov-7.612940_pt1 | contig 36021 bp, 48 predicted proteins | sample MGYA00510303_ERZ791812 | MGnify/ENA primary metagenome ERZ791812 (study PRJEB30046, sample SAMN00791985) | human gut metagenome | study: EMG produced TPA metagenomics assembly of the A metagenome-wide association study of gut microbiota in type 2... | reverse complement strand
TTCCGCTACTTCTTCAAGCAGCCAGAATTGTATGTACCTGCCGACGATGCTGAGACACTTCCACATCTGATTGCACGTGCCGGAGATTTTATGCAGGATAAGATCGAACCACTCGCTAATTCCTGCGAACGTGTGATGATCGTCGCACACGGTGCGCTCAACAAAGGAATTATGTCTTATATTAAGAAGCACGAGATCAAGGATTTCTGGTCGGGTGGATTGCAGCAAAACTGTAATGTGATGATTGTCGATTATACCGACGGGGAATACCGAATCGTGGATGAGACGAAGTTATTTTATACACTGCAGGAGTGAAAGTTCAAAGCACACTGTACCCCGAAATCAAGGGACTGCCATCCCCATTACACGGCAGTCCCTTTTTATATTGGATTAAGCCCCAAGAAATCCTTATTTCTCACAATTACATTTCTTCTTATCCACGCATGGAGCCGAGCGGTCAAACGCCGGATTGAATGCATAGAAATTTTTCTCATCCAATTTATCCTGCACCAGGCGAAGTGCTTCACCAAACCGCTGGAAATGCACTACTTCACGTGCACGCAGGAATTTGATTGGCTCGTAAACATCCGGATAATCCTTACATAATCGGAGGATGTTGTCGTAGGTACTGCGTGCCTTCTGTTCAGCCGCCAGATCCTCGTACAGGTCGGTAATCGTATCCCCCTTGCTCTGGAATTCACATGCGTTAAACGGAATGCCTCCCGCTGCCTGCGGCCAGATACCAATCGTATGATCGATATAATATTTGTCAAAGCCGGAAGCCTTGATTTCTTCCATAGAAAGATTCTTCGTCAACTGGTAGATGATGGATGCAACAATCTCCAGATGTCCGAGTTCTTCCGTTCCGATATCCGTCAGAGTTGCCTGACACTCTTTGTATGGCATAGCATATCGCTGGGACAGATAACGCATGGATGCGCCCATTTCCCCGTCAGGACCGCCGTAGACGTTTGCAGATGGGTGTAGGTTTTATTCATATTCCTGCTGTATCGTATAATTTTGCACACCTGCTGCACACCAACTCACTCTTGTTGAATCGTATATGTTACTTTCATTGTCTTATCTGCCGTCTTTGTAACTGGCTTGTCCAGGTTACTGATTGTTGCCAAATAGTTTTTCAGATAAGTGGTATATATTCTTCCATAGTCATTTACAGTCATTTTGTTTATTTTATTATTGATTATATTCGGACGTGCACTATCATATTGCTTTAACTTTGACAATTTCATGCTTTTTGTTATACAATCAAATATAGCAATACGATTATTATTCGTCACATAGATTTTTCCGTTGCTATTTGCTATTTTGTTTAGGTATGTATAATCCATTTTTGTTTCATATTCATGCACATCTGTCGGATTTTTGGTATTGATCTCGTACAGTTTTTTGTTACCGTCACTTATGTATATATATTCATTATATGCATCTATTCCACCATCATTATACCAATTTGTCTGTGTGTTATTAGTTATATCAATCCGCTGCATTGTCATGTCCGTTATATCTAGTTTAAAGACTTGTAATGTTTCATTCTTATACGTTACACCTGCGTTTATGAAATAAATATATCTCCCATCGTTACATGTTCTTTTCAAAGTTGACAATCCGTCAATCTCCAGATCGATTTGTTCATAGCTAACTTTATTTATGTCTTGCGTTTTATTTTTTTTTATATTAAACGGACTAAATGTTGATATCTCTGATGCATATTTATATACCTTAAACTTGTTAGCACTTAAACTTCCACCATAGATATACTGAGAGTCTATATAGAAAGGGGTTATTCCATCTATCGGTTCTCTTACATTGCACAGACTGTAACTTCCATCTATACATATGTTAACATTTGTAGGCTTACTTATACCAGCATCTCCAAATCCACAGTTTCCCATGTCTCTATGTGTTAACGCCGCAGCCGCAATCACACCATTTCCCTGATTGGTTGTCCAATCATATACATATGTCATTTTCTTGCTCGGCCAGTCTGCTACGCTTTCTTTTTGATTGTAGCTTCCCTGCGTCAATGCCTCATCAGCATTTGCTACATTAAATGCACCACAAGCCGTAGCCTCTATTCCGCCCGGCAATGTTACAGCATCATCAGGTATTTCTTTGTCTGTCAAGACTATACCTCCGAACGCAACCTCTGTTGTTGGACATAATTCGTCCATTACTTGTCCAATGTTTAGATAATATCCATTATTGCTGAACATTTTCTCTAATGCAGCTGTCATATGATTGTCATGCTCAATCACCTCAGTCTCTCTGCATCCCCGAAGCTCAAGGCGCACATGCCCGCGAAACTTCGGTACCTGTATCTTATTGATGTACACGTTTTTTAAAATCGATTCCATATTACTTATCCTCCTCATTCTTAAATGTATATTGGAACTGCGTCAGATTGTCCGTCATATCTGATACTATAAAAGCAATCGTTAAAATCTTTGATGGTCCAAGCTTATCATATGTCTCCAACAGGCTTCCTTCCAACGCTGCTTCCAGTGTTTCTTCCTCTGTCCACGCCATACCCGCATCATAGGATAGCTTAACATTTATACCTTCATGGATTGCTGTTGCTCCGGTAATTCCATAGATACTTACATCCGACATATCACATGCTGCCTGTATTACCTGTGGATGCGGTTTTGCTGTGATTGTAAGTATCGTATCGGTTATCGTATCCGCATCCGTCCATTTGTAGATTGTCGGTGAATCTAATTGCAAAATATAGTCCGATGCTGGTGCTATATCTAATCCATGTGTCTCGAAATCTGCTGCCTGCAAGGTATCACCCGAAAGAGTTATTTCTGTTATAACTTCAGCTTGAATTGTATAGTACTTTTCCGCAGACCGGAGCAGGTATCGAACGATGACTTCATCTGTTGTCGCTGCATTATTTTCGGTTTCTCTTTCTGTATCTGCATTTCCGATTGTCACCGTTTCTATGGATTCAAATTCTGTCGAATCCAAAGCCACAACATTCATCATGCCACGGTCTATGCTTTCATTCGTCGATTTGTTAACGAACGTACCAGCAAGCCGGAATACCCCATCTTCTACAACTACATATCTGGATGAATATGTACACTCGCTTTCTGCTGTAAATGTCCAGCTCACGATACCCCAGCTGAAATCTGTTGCATCAAGCAGATTGCCAACTGTCACCGTATCTTGCAGTTTAACTATTTGAAGCTGTTCCTCCACCACATTCCGCTCCACATCAATCAGTCCTGCAATAACTGTACATGTCAGAGCCTTTGATACTTCTATTGCATCCTTCAAGGCAATCTGTGTCAGCTTCTCTTCCAATGTGATAAATCCATCCCATTCGACTGTACCAACCAATCCTTGTCCATAGATAACCGCACGTATTGCTCCTTGCGCTATCCCTATGCTGCCGCCAGTGATATTCAACTTGACAAGCCATCTGTTGATTGAGTTTGCATCGATTGTCAACATGTACATTAAGCTCAATATATGCTTTCCGTTTTTCCACGTTTCCGTCGGATTGTATCCAACTATGGTTAACTCATTTAATGTGTATTCGATTGTACCAATCACATCCTCCGATGTTGCTGTCGCATCAAGTAGGATTTCTGCTTGAAAGAGCACCCCAATTGATACGGACGATGTAAAGCGGATATCGATAATTGCTTTAGATTCACCATCACCGATCTGGATTGCACTCGCATTCTCATAATTAAAAAATAATATCTCATTTGTTGATACGTTATTCCGCAGCCCTTCCAGATTCTTATCCGTCTTGCTCTTCGCTGTCGCAAGCGCCGGATCTGAACCAAAGCCGGTTATCTTATACCCTCCATTAAATGTATAATCATACATCATCACACAGCCAAGCTTTCCCGGTGCGATGCCATCCGTACACCGGATGATATCGCCAAGGTCGTACATCGCACCGCACAGGCAGCTTGTCTCAAACGGCACATAGTCAATCTGCAAAAGTGCTGTCAATACTGCGCGCCGTATCTGTTCCTTGTAGCTGTCTACACCATATTGCAGGAATGGGTTGGAGCCAAGATTGTATGTCAGATAATTGTCCGGATCCGAACCGTAATAGCTTGTAGTATCGTCTGCCATATTCACGCACGACAGACCGGAATAACGCGTCTCAAACTTACTGAACTTTGAGCCGGTAAACCGTTCATGATTCGTAAGTGTATCAACAACATTCTGCGAGTAGCTTCTAAGTACAAGCTTTCCTTCGCGATCCATCGTCGCAATGGTACCTGTTGCCTGTGCTACCCAGAATACAAAATCCTGCCATGTCTCGATATCATTCTCTGTATAAAGCGAAAGACTCTCCGTTCCGTTCGGAAGTGCATCTACATCTGCCTGTGTCATTCCCAACTCTAGCTCACAGGTTGTGCAAGCAAGCGTTAACAACTCATATGGTGTGCCAATTGTAATATCTACCGTACAGGATCGATTGAAGCGAGCCATGTTGTCATATGCTGTGATATCAACGCCATACTCCGTGTCATTTGCTTCTGATACTGTATAGACGCCAAGCGGTACATCTTCCCATGCGGTACCGCCAATCAAGAGTCCTTCTGATACTATGATCTGTGCATTCGTCCAATCTGGCACCTGCAGATCCGGCTTGAATGTGCACTTCAACTCTCCTATGTACACACTGCCGATCTTGACATCGTTCTGCTCGCTGCACTGATTCGTTATCGTGAAGGAACCGCTTAATATGTCATGATTGGTAAATGCGATCTTATTTACTGTTCCGGCCAGGCGGAACGTCTGTACTTTTCTTTTTGTTTGTTTCAGATATGCATCTGATACCTGATACATGCAACCGCCTCCTCAACATCCTATAATTCCTCTGCACTAAAGGATACTGTCCAATATCCCTGTGTGCCTTCGCTGTGTTCCGAATTCTTCTCCAGATCGCAATCGATACTTTCAATCCGCACCGTGTATTCTGATTCATCAATCTGCAGTTTTACCGACTGCGTCTTTGCATATCCAAGCAGCTTGTTCTTCCATTTCGAAGATACTTGGAATTTCAACGAGCCGGAATACTTCCCGGCTCGCACGTCAATTGCAAGGTCATCTCCTGCCTCTGATTGAAATGTATTTGATACCTTGCTGAAGCTCTCTGAATAATCGATTGGATTTGGTACACGTTCGCCATTGATTTTTACATATTTGTTCAGCATTATCTTCCTCCGCTTCTGTAATTATTGATCTGGTTCGCACGTACAATGATGTCATTTAATTTTGACTGGCCGATATATACCGGGATCACAATATCGCCTGCTGCCATTGCCGTCTGATTGCCGGCAAGTGCACTCTTCATCTCACGTGCTACCGCCGCAATCCACTTCTCGTTCTGATCAAGCGGTACAACCGCCTCGGCGCCATTACCTTCGAGCAATCCGACCTGTCCTTTTGCAAGCACACCGCCTCGCTCAAGCTGTGGCACACCGAGCTTGCTGATCTTCGACAGGCTGACACCCGGTATCTTGTTGATCACACCGATTACCGCATTGATCGCACCGATAAATCCGTTTATGATTCCAATGGCTTTGGATAAAACAAAATTAACGGCTGTTTTTACTGCTCCGGAAATCGCATTGCCGATTGCCATACCTGCACTTTTGAAGATGCCTGTTACAGAGTTCCATACGCCTGAAAAGAAACCGCCTAATCGATTGAAGATACTTGTTATGCCATTCCACGCCTGTTGGAATATGCCTGTGAAGAAACTTCCAACCGTGCTGAATACATTCCTTATGCTTGACCATGCATTTGTCGCTACCGACACGATCCCATTCCATATGCCTGTAAAGAAGCTTCCTATCGCCTGAAATGCAGACGTAAAGAATTCCTTAAACGCCGTGACAAGCTGTGACACCTTCTCACAGAAAGATTCCCATACAAACTGTGCCACCTCTACGATTGCATCCCAGTTCTTTATAACTACGATAATTGCAGTGATCACAGCAATTACCGCAACGGCAATCAGAAGAAACGGACCAATTGCAGTGACAACTCCGGTGATGGCCGGAATCATGGTTCCTGTAATAAACGTAGATGCGGTACCCATCCATGTTGTGATAGAACCGACTAAAGACACTATCTGACCGCCGAATGTGATAATCTTACCCACAGAGGATATGAGTGTACCGATTATCGCAATCAGCGGTCCTATCGCCGCAGCTATTGCTGCAATCATCACAATCTGCTGTTGTGTCTCCGGATCTAAGTCACGGAACTTTTGTACAAGCTCCTGTATTTTCCCGGCTACCTGCTGCACAATTGGCATCAGGATCTGACAGATTGATATTGCGCAGTTTTGGATTGCTGTCTTTGTCTTTTCAAACTGGATGGACGGATCCGAAGCTTCCAGCGTATCAAATGCCTGTTGCGCTGTTCCTGCGGAATTTCCAAGTTCTTTCACCGCACTTGTAAAATCTGTTGTATGCTGGGTGATGGTTGCTGCTGCCTTGGCTGCTTCCTGTGAACCAAACATATCAGCAAGGCTCTTCCCACTGCTGTCCGCTTCATCTTGTACAATCTGCAGTACATCTGACAGATTGTATCCTGAATTCATCAATTCACTAAACGATTTGCCTGTCTTTTCTTTTAAGATATCCGACGTCGTGCTTCCCGATTTGCCAAGTTCGTTCAGCATTCCATTGATGTATGTTGTCGATTCAGCTGTTCCAATACCGTTTTTAGTCGTTGTAATATACGCCGCGCTCAGCTGATCCAGATTAACGCCATACATCGCCGCTGTCGGTATAACTTTACCCATGGATGCGCCTAATTCATCTACTGTCGTTTTACCAAGATTCTGTGTAGTGATCAGCTTGTCCGATACGGATGATACCTGATCTGCCGACAGTCCATATGCATTCATCGCTGTTGTCAATGTGTCTGTTGCTGTTGACATGCTGGTGAATCCTGATCGAGCAAGTACATTTGCTTTTCCCACAAACCCAACGGCATCCTCGGTTGACTGACCCGCTGATATTGCATCATAAGACGCCTCCGCAAGAGCTGCAGCACTTATACCTGTGTCATCTGACAGTTTCATAATACTGTCGTCCAGATCAGAAAGCGGTGTCTGTGTTGTATCTGCAATCGTAGACAGCTTCGCCAATGCGGAAGAGTAGTCCTTCGCTTCTTTGACCGCCGCGGTACCTCCTGCCACAACCGGCATCGTAATTGTTGCTGTCATCTTTCCGCCAAGTGCCGATACCTTATCTCCAACACCTGTAACCTTTTCTCCAAGCCCGGATATGTTGTTGCCAACTTCCTTGATATGCGCTCCTGCTGCCTGCATCTGACTTCCCAGCACAGACGATGCCTGTCTTGCCTGCTTTTCCAGATTCGACAGCTCATTCGTCGTTGTAACAATTTCTGCCTGCAACGCATCGTATTCACCCTGTGTGATGTTTCCAAGTTCAAGTTCCTTTTTTGCGGATTCGGCAGCCTGCTTCTCCATATCAAGTTTTTCTTTTGTTTCTTTGATTACTTCATTCAAAGCATTCTGTTTTGCTTTGAGAAGATCTACATTTTTCGGATCAAGCTTGAGTGCTTTCTCCACAGAATTCAGCTGGCTTTTCGTTGTTTTGATCTCTGAATTGGCAGCTTTCAGTGCTTTCGTAAGCCCTGTTGTCTTTCCATCGATCTCAACTGTTATTCCTTTAATCTGTCCCACATAGCCACCCCCTTTTACATAGCTGCAAATTTGTCAAAGTCATCCTGCGTCGCCTTGAGTGGGTAGGTGCATGTGTCGTTGTTGCTCTCAATCATCATGTCGAGCACATCTCCATGTGTTAACTCTTCAAGGTCCTGCATCGATATATGTAGTGAAAAAGCCCGCAGCATGAAGATGTTTGTATTCATCTCCCTTACTGTGGGCTTTGGTCTTTTTTTAGTTCACTTGTGGTCGTGATATTTCGATTCCAAACGTTCAGGATGGATGTAATTGCCGCAGAATCCTGGAAGTCCGCCTCTTCAAATTCTTCCATCCATGCAATGTACCCTTCTTCCGAAGCTTCTTTAATCTCCTTCCGGTTCTGCATGTTCATCACATACGCAAGCTTCGATGTATATTCAATTGCATCAAGCTTGTCTACGTCTTCTACGTTTTCCAGCTTCGCAAGATCCTTTAACAGCTCGCGCTTAAAGATCTGCTTGTATCGAATCGCAGTCGCTGCGTTGCTCTCAACTGCTACTTCTCTCTGTCCAATTCTGATCACTGATCTCATAGTATCCTCCGTTTCTGTTGCACCGGTGCAACTTTATATATTTGCAAGAAAAATGGGACGGTATCTTCTACCATCCCATTTCATAATGATTGATATTAACCTGCTGCCTCTGTTTGTTCTGCCGATGTTGGCTCCCAGACTTTTGTGTACCATTTCTTATACACGTCATCTGTTGTATTTGATCCGGTTGTTGCCTTAACCAGATTTTTTTCCTTGCCATTGATCACGTTGACATCCGGACGTGGTGTAGCCGTAATTGTCACAGATTCTGTCACAGGCTCGGTACTGTCTTCTTTGGTCTGAGACGCAACAGAGTGTCGTGTCAGTGAGCAACGATATAATACATGTCTGCGTGCCTTTTTATCTCCTGAAAACTCAAACAAAAGCGCAATATACTTCTGTTCGTCCGTCGAGGATTCAATGAGCACACCATTGATCTCTTCCTGTCCCATTACTTCAGTTTCTACTTCCTCCGGCACAAGCGCAGATTCAAAATCTCCCTCATAACCGGAATTGCTTGACAATACGGCATACGCGGTATCATCCGCATAAAACGTGTTGGATTCTCCGGACGGATCAAGCGACAAACTTACTGCTCCCGGCCATTTCTTTGGCGTACTGTATGTACTCTTGATCGTTCCATCCTCCTGCTCCGTCTCTGTGATAATCGCATAATGTGTATTTTTCAATCCAAACTTAATCTTATTTTTTTCTTTACCCATCTTTATATTACCTCGCTTCCTATATGGTCTTAGCTTCGTATATGGTCATAAATACTTTCTGCTCGTTCTCGAACTCGTCTGTCATGCTCCACGGAATTTCTGCTTCATTCAAAGCATCTTCGATCATCGCTTCCAGCTTCTCATTCTTCTTCGTACTGTACAGCACCGCACGCATGGAACTAATCTTCTGATACACCTTGTCATCTGCGAAGAAATTACTATCCGCATGGCATGTGTATGTGACGTATGGTACTTTGGTGCCTACAGGTGCATGGTCATAGTGTACAGTCACACCCGGTACCGACAAGACTTTCTTTATATCTGCAATCGTCATCCTTTTTCCACCTGCCTTTTGAATTCTTCCGGAAACTCATCCTGCGCCCAGGCTTCCACCGGAGCAATATGCACGTGCGCAGCGGCGTGTCCTCGCACTTCTCCGTTGATGATGATGTCATGTCCGTTCTCAAGAAGATGTGTCAGCTGGTACTGCTCGTTATACACAGTCATTCCTTCTGATGTTTTCTTGTATTTCCATCCATTTTTGTACTTTTTTCTTCTTTTTGCACGCTTGTTTTTGGGTGAGGTCTTTTTCAGCTTCTTTACAGCTTCCTCGGCTGTTTTCTCCGCTGCCGTATCAACCGCAGTGTGCACATGATGCTCAAACGCCGAAAAAATCGATTGTAATTCCATATCAAGCTGTCCAATTTTAATCGTCTTGTTCGACATACGTCACCCCTGCTTTCTCTTCGGCATACAGCTCGATCGTATCGGAATCTGTACGCTCATAGGTGCGATAGATCCCATATACCTTGTCTTTGTACTTCACAAGCTCTTCGCCGTTGTAATTTACCTTATCTGTGTCAAAGCGATACTTCGGATTCATACCGACCTGCCCGGCTTTGAAGAATTCCTGGCGATCAACAGACTGTACTTTGCATATTACTGCACGCTCGGTCTTCTCAACGACAACCGGATTGCCGATATCATCTGTCCCAGTCTTAACCGCGATCAATATGATTTCGTCATCCATCCTCTTCCACCTTCGCTTTCTGCGCAAACAGGCGATTGTTGAGTTCATACCGTAACATGCGCGGCATCTCCTCTCCGGTTGCTCTTTTGCGCCACATCCACGCCGCATAGCTTATGATAAGCTCCTCATCATCCACAGGTGGATCCTCCGGGAAGGTGATGCCCTCCCGTTCGATCCGTTTCTTTGCAGTCTGCAGATACTGACTCAACCGCTTATCATACACTGTGGCAGAAATACCAAGGTCGATTTTTAACATTGTCAACTTATCTGCATCTGTCATAGATTACTCCTTACTTGATACAGCCGCCTTATTTGCTGTATCTTCTGCAAATGTCATATCTGCTGTCGGTGTTGTTCCAAGGATTCCGATGGCAACGAAGCCCTCTGCAATCACCGGAAGACCGTCATATCGTGCCAGTCCCTTATATACTGTCTGATCTTCCAAGAACTTCACATGCTCGGACTGTGTGATCTGTGCGCCCTCACGCTCGGCAAGGATATATAAGTCACCATACCCGCCGACAATTACATTGTCCGGGATGAAATCAAGTGTTTCGATCGCACCACCGACGATCGGCATAGTGTCGCCCATTCCGGTTGCGATTGCGCCCGCTGCATTAAAGCTGAGTGCCTCTGCTACGAGCTTGGTCTTGGTTGTCTCGTTCATAGCCCAGAAGCGATTACCTGTCGAATACTTGCCCTTGGCATTCCCTGATGCAATCACAATCTCCTTGAACAGATCAACACCCTTCTTCGCGGCTGCAATTGATACAATGTTTGAAGAAGAAAGATTCTTCCACTCACGCGCGGTATCCGGGTAAGTCTCCGGTTTTGCCGCCTGCGCCAGACGTGTGACTACGCCTGTTGGCATTTTCTTTCCTGTTCCGTAAAGGATTGCCTTATCAAGGGCTAATCCAATTGACTGTCCAAGAGCTGTGATGATTGCTTCTGCAAGATTGATATCCGAGTCATTCAAAGTTGCATTATCGATTGCCATATATCCAGATACTTTATATCCATCTACTTCGACATTGTTGAATAACATCGACAACTCGTTGATAGAACCATTCATCTCTGTCCAAATTGCTTCAGGGATCGTGCCCTGAATCGGCTGTCTTGCCTTGCCCGGCACAGGCTGCACACGTACATGCTTATAAAGCTTTGAGTACTCCTCGATGTTCTCGCGAAGGAGTTCAAGCATCACGTTCGGAATTGTAAGCTCTGCACCTGTAATCGCGCGGTTCTGCACACCGTTTGTATAAAGCGTACGCACACGTTCCAAGAAAGTGTGTACCTCTTCTCGCGCGAAAAACGCATCACGCTCCTGTACTGTCATACCAAAAAACTTCTTTCTAGTTGTTTTCACTGTTTCCACTCCTCTCATTCTTGCCTCTGGTGCCGGTTCTGCCTGTCTCTGCTTGCTTTCCAGTTCTGCAAGCTCGGACTCTGTATCCGATACTTCCTTTTCCAGAGTTCTTACTGACTCGTCATTTTCTTCCTTATCCTTCTCGTACTGCTCTACTTCCTGTGACACTGCCTCCTTCTCTTCGTCTGTCTGTGCCTCTTCAATGGCTGCCTCAAGCTCCTTCTCACGTGTTGCAAGCTCCTTTGCCTTCTCACGTGCCTCTGTGAGCTTATTTGTGACTTCGCTCAGCTTCTTTCTGAGCATGATAACCTTTAACATGATCCATTTCCTCCTTTTAATTTTTGCTTCATGTCAAGTTTCCACACCTCATTTTGTCGCGCCCGGATGGTGTCGATATCCTTTTGACGTGCATTGACACTTGTCTCTTCGTAAGCAGGGAATGTACATACTGACACTTCATACAGCTTGACTTTCTTGATTTTCCAGTGAACAGAACCATCCTCACGGACGTCTGTCTCTTCATCCAGAATATCAAAGCCAAAGCTGCACTGATCCACGTCATGCCGTTTCACTCTGGCGTACAGATTCATTGCATCCGAATCATCCGGATTAATGTTTATATGTCCCCAGAGTCCACGCTCATCCTGTCGTAGTGTCAATGTTGCTGCTTTCGTTCGTCCAAGCACCATGCTCGTGTCATGATTGATTAACGCGCGGATATCATCTGAAATTGTCTCAGTAAATGCTCCACTTTCGACACTTTCGCTGTAACCCGGTGCAATAATATAGGTGCTATTAAAAACGGCGAAGTAACCTTCAATCGAAAGTGCCTCGCCGTCTTCTCTCGTATTAAATTCCGATGCGACAGATCGTATCTGTCGAATATGTCTATCCATTGTCTTCTCCCTTCTGTATCAATTTCTTCTGTGCTGCTGCCATGTCCCACGGTATATAGTTTTCAAGCACTCTAAGTTCATCCAAGCCTTCCTTTGGTGACATGCCTATCTTGTCTCTGACTTCATTTCCAGTCACAAATCCACGGTCTGACAGCGAACCGAATACGGATGCTATCGTCATCAGATCCCAATCCATCACGGACAGGACATTGAACTTGATGTACATATTCGGACTGTATATCAGTTTCCGCGTCATCTCCTGCTGTAAGCCTGTGACAATCGTCTTTATTTTCGTCTTGACAAAATAATTCCACTCATCCTGCTTGTACTCTCCAACGCCAAGCACGAACGCCGGCACTCCTAATATCGCGGCTACACTTTGCTTGTCCAGCTTTACATTGTCGGATATCGCAAGATCTGACAGAGACAACGGTTTGATCTGTTCTATCTCAAACTGTTCCGCAGGTATCAGCCACGGTGCACCAGCTTCACCAGAATTCATGTACTCATTGATCAGCTTCTGTCTGCCCTTTGGCGACGAGAATTCTTCCGTCATTCCATCCACTTTGACGATCAGGCTTGGCTTGTACTTGCTCTTCATGAAAGCATTTGTTGTAGCCTGTGCCTGTCGCAGGTTGTCCGCGACATCTTTCAATTGTGCTGTAACGCCCTGCCCTTTGTACAGGTATACCTTATCCGGATTATATACAAAGTGCATCACCTCATCCGGGGCATAAGGGATTCCATCAATCATCACATGATATCTGGTGTAATCGCCCTGATATGATACTCTGTTTGCAGCCACCGGCTCCATATCAGACAGATATCCATCTTCCGTGTATACTTTCACAACCGAATTGCCTTTGCCATACAGGAGCAGATTCATCACAATCGCTTCTATAAACGTCTGCCGCGTCATGGTACTGCACGGGTTTATATCAATCTTTCGTGACAGTTCATTGATCACACGCTCGTCACCCCGTTCGGTGTTCTCCATGACGTGAATCGTCATTGCTCCAACCACTTCTGCAATCTTACGGCAGGCTGCTACAATCTCCGGGTTCTGGTCCAGAGATGTATAACCATCACCGCACAGGATGTCATATGCTTCCGCGCTTCCGATCAGCACCGCCGATCGGGTTCGTCTTGCTTTTCTTAGTGCCCGCTGTATCACGTTATTCTTTTTACTCATCTTCATTCTCACCTCCCCACCAGCTCTTTGATTTCTCGTTCTTTTCGAGCGAATTCAAGTATCTGACGCACGCAAACACACTCGAATCGAACAAGTCGATACGTGCCGTCGGTTCTATCTTCTCATATTGGATCATGTCGTCTGTCTTCTCAATCGCATGTACATTTTGCACGCAGTACTCGTAAGCATCTGAATGCAGGTAATACAACGTTCCATCTTTGGCAGATTTCTCAATATACCGGAACCCCTCCGACTTCACGTAGAAATACTGTGGCTGGTCGACTATACGGAACCCTGCCTTTTTCATCTGGATAAAGTACTTACGTGCAAACTTCTTATCGTGACCAACCTGCTTGATCTTAAAGCCTTTGCTCCGCATCTCCTTGAACCAATTCACAATATCTCCAACGTTAACCGTCGGCGTGTTGCACATGGTCAGCCATCCATCGTCCCGCCAGCCAAACAGCGGTATGTTGTCTTCATCTGCTTTCCTTGCTGCTTCCACAACCGGGAAGAATGCATGCGTGATAATGATATCCACATCTTTATAGTGTCCGAACAGCGCCGCCGCAGTAAGATCGTGCAGCTTCGACAGGTCGGCACCGCCGTACCAGTCGATTTTGAGCTTTGCCAGCTCCTCTATGCTCCAGTTGTACTGCTTATCCGAATTCTGAAACTCTTTGATGTCGAAATATGCCTTCATCGCCGTGGTATATACATTCAACTGTCTGCTTAGAAAATCCTTCCGCTGTTGCGGATCGTTCTGCGCCTGTATGGAATCGTTCAGGATAGCTTCCGGCCGGATTGTCACACCATATCCCGGATTTGCCTTTTCGTGCTGGATCGGATTCGTAAAATCTACATTTCCTTTCTCGTCCTGATCCGCACGGGATACAAAACAGAACAATGTATCATCCTTCACGATGCCATCCAGCACTTTGTTGGCATATTCCAACCGGCGATAGCAGAAGGAATTCATATTATCGCCTGCTGTGGTGATGCCGATCATCAGCTTGTTCGTGTATGCCGCCATTGCTTCTTTGAACCGATTGTATTGGGATGCACGCTTGAAAGCATGCACTTCGTCCGCGATTGCGATATTGCAGTTAAAAGAGTCCTGTGTGTCCGGATTGCTGGCGAGTGCTTCGATGTACAGGGAACCTTCCGGCTCTTCGTCCTCGTTATAAAACGTGTACTCGATAGAGTGCTGTGCATTGTTATCCAGTACTTTGAACTCACCTATCATGCCCCGGTACCGCAATGTATGCAGGATGTCGTCAAAGCTCTGCTTCGCCTGCTTCAAGGCGGCGGCTACAATATAGATTGTCGCACCTGATTTACGCTCTAATAACCCCAGAGCAAAAGCCAGCGCCGCTATAAAAAGTGTTTTCCCCTGCTTTCGCGGGACAAAAATAAAGGCCTCTTTGTATCGTCTGATCTGAGTACCTTTATAGTAAAAGCCTATTACGTTATATACGATAAATATCTGCCACGGCTGCAATATCAACGGAGTGTTCCGCAGAGAGTGCCCTTGCAGGTCCTCTCCCTTCACGTGAACCATTACCCGCTCAATGATATTGATCACGAAATCCGGCTCTTTCGTGTGCAGCTCCAGATCATCACGTTCCAGATCGTCCAGGAATCGCTGGCATTCTCGTACATTATTCCCGGCAATGATCTTTCCAGCGACCACATCTTTCGCGTAGCGGATTGCCGCCTGCTTGTATGACTTATCCGCCAAGATCCCGCAGAATATCTCCTAATGCCGATGTCTTCTTGGTTTTGATTGCAGATTCATCAATCTTTTTCAGCCCTGCCGGTGTGAGCCCAAGATCACGCCAATACGCAAGTGCAGATGTATTCATGTCACCCCAGCTTACCAGAAGCGGATTTTTCGTCATGTTGGTGCTTCCGTTTTTGTTCGTATGTTCCACGACAGGTTTTGCACCATTTTCGATATATACCTGATAGATTTTGTCACGCTCTGCAAGTATATTTGCAAGCGTATCGATCATCGGGAGAAACGCATCCCGATATGTGCCAACCGCCTTGGTTGCTGAAATTATTCGATTTTTCCAAGCTGTCTTTTTCACCCGGTTTCCCCCTTTTTCAAAAAATCCCGCGTATTTGGAAAAGCTTCCACCCACCGTTCTATCCTCACCCGCTCCAAAATCGCTAGAGAGGGGGGAGTCTGCTGCCGTATCGCTTCTTTATACGCATCTGTAACTGCTTTCCCTGTGCTGTCAGCTCATGCGAATCCCTGTCATGCATCTTGTTGTGGCAGGACTGGCACAAGGTTATCAGGTTGCAGTCGTTGTATCTCTCATCCGGATAGTATTCAACCGGGAATACATGATGCACATGCTCTCCTTGTCTTCGCTTTCCGTAGCGTCTGCACTCCTGACACTGATATGCATCCCGTCTCAATACGGATGCGCGTTTCCTTTTCCATCTGGTATCGTTATACATCATTCTTCCTCTGATTTCTTCTGAAGGACATCGATTGCCTTTGTGATTACTGCCGGGAGCTTTACGCCCATAAGTCCTGCGTTTTCTACCAGTGATATCGTTTCATTTGCGATAAATGCAATCACAACCGCGTCGCGGATATAATTCGTTCCAATCACAAGATCTAATCTGTATGCCACGATCACGAACACAAGTGTCATGCACTTTCTGCATAAGCCTTTCCATCCTGCTTTGCTCTCCAGGCTTCCGGTATCTGTCTTGTTGCTTTTGTGGAACACTCCCGCTACAACCAAACCGGATACATAATCAATCGCCATGAATATGAGCAAAGTTACGGTTCCCGCATCCCATCCACCAAATACCGAAGCAATCGCAGATCCAATCATTCCTACTGCTGTACATATCGTCTGTTTCATCGTCTCTCCTTTCTACGCAAAACAGCAGCTATATGTTTCCATACAACTGCTGCCTTCGTGTCTCTCAAATATCTTATGCTATCATAATATCACTTAAAATGTCCCCTGAGTACTCCACTTTCATTTTTTCTTAAAACTTCCGAAGAATTCTCTCACTCTTACGTATAGCTTAAAAAACAAGTATGAATACGTCTCTCTTAATGCAAGTCTATAAAGCATCTGATCTTGCAACGTCAGGCTCTCTACAAATTCCTTTTCGTTAAAGTAATCAATATACTCCTCAATGATCTCATTCTCCGTTTTCATATCTTCTCACTTCACTTTCTTAGATAACAGATAGTAGAACTTTCGCCGACTTCGATAGTATAATGCACGCGACGCTGGCATCCCTCGCGCCTCAAGCACCATATATGTACACTCGGTATCTGTTACTCCTGCCAATATGTACTGCGCAATTTCCTTGTTTGCTTCCACTGCCGTATCTTCAATCAGCTTGCAACGCTTGCTTAGTTCTGCTGCCTTGATGGCTGCACTTGCGGTCGGGTTTGATAATCCATTTCCTGTTGCTCCGGTTTCATGCGATCGTAGTCCGCGCAGTTCTCTAATCTCTTTTATCCAGTCCGGGTACTGCATACAGTAGTGGTACAATTCCAAGAATCTATGCTTCCCGATGTTGTAGCTTGCAACCGAGTTTCTTTGTCTCACCTTGCTCACGCTCCTTTATACCTTCTTCGTGTACTCCAGACATATCCAGCCTGCACCGCTTTTCAGCTTTCCCCATTTCTCTCCGGATACTATCTTTTCCGCCACGATCGTATATACACCGTTGTCCCGAATCACTCCGGTTACTGCATTTGCTGTCCCTGCATCATTACGGATATTCAGCGCCGATGCTGTGACCTTAACCTTATATGTATCCGCCTGTGTCTGCTCCGGTTGGACTACTGCCTGCTCCGGTGTCTTTGTTTCTCCGTTTGCACTCTGTTCTGTATTCATACCAAGCGTTGCAAGGATTCCTTTCGCATATGCTACACCAAACGCCCGGCACTTCTCTTCAGTATCCGCTTTTGCCGCATCAGCTTTATTGTCTACAAATACACCCTCGCAGATAATCGCCGGGCATTTCGTCTGTCGAATGAATCCAAAATAATCGCTTCCGTATGCGTTCTTTTTTGTCTTTAAGCCCCGGCTTTTCTGCCCGATCTTCAAAACTTCTTTCTCGATATTTTGTGCAAGCACCTTTCCTTTGCAGCCGTTCACACTGTGCCATACTTCGAAGCCTTCTCCGCCGCCTGCATTGTTATGTATATCAAGTGCCAGATCTGCGCCCCAATGATTGCACATTGTTGTCTTTTCGTTGATTGAGCTATCAATATCTCCAGTTCTGCTAATCAATACATCTACGTTATGCTCTTTCAGATAATCGCGGCATCCCTTTGCCATCTGCAAATCAATATCTTTTTCTACCAGATACTTCACTGCTCCGGGATCGCTCCCGCCATGTCCTACTCCAATATATACCTTTGCCATCTCTATATCCTCCGATCATATACTCTTGCATTTATATGCTGCTGTTCTTCTTTGTTCCACGCATCCAACAGGCGTCGCGCCGTCCGATACGCTATAATATAGCTTTCGCTCCTGCTGCCTCCACTGTCTTTGTAATATTCGTTCAGGAACTCTAACAGTGCCTGCTCCCGTATCTTCTGTGTTTCTGTCTTTTGCTCAGCTTTCCAATCCAATTTTGTTCCACAGTTGTCGCAATAGTGCACGCTGCTCCATTGCATCTGATCAAGAATCTCTTTTTTATTTCCCAGATACCACTTTCTTTCGTGGCAACACGGACATACTGCAAGCACTCTTGGATTGCCGTGTGCATCCTTGTATCTCTCATCAATCTCAATCAACAGTTCTGCCATAGTATCCGGTTTCCCGGATTCTCACCCCCTTCCTTCTTTAGATTTATGATATATTTTCTTAGTGCCAAAATAAAAAAGGTACCAACCAATGAATACTGGTCAGTACCTTTCCTTTTCTAGTATTTACTTGTTTTTCTCGATGAAGTCACTCATCATCCTGCTTAGCTGTCCCGCCTGGCTTACCCCCGCCTTCTCACACGCATCTGCAAACGCTTCCACAAGCTCACGCTTCAGCTTATAGGATTTGCTTATCAGTCCAGCTTTCGCATTCCACTTGTCCTGCGGTCTAATCTTCTTTTCTTCCATCGTGCACCTCGCAATATATATTTAATCCAATTGATGCCACACTCAATACAAGTGCTATTGCAATTGCCGCATCCAATCCTTTTCTGATTGCATAGTACACAAGAACCGCCGCCGAACAGGTGCTAATAATTGTTAATACTTTTCTTATAGACATATCTTCAAAAATGGCTTAGAATAAAATTAGGCGGTGGGTGGGATATTCCCACCGCCTGTGCCCTTACTTGAAGAAGGTTTCGTAGATCAAGCATACGATGGTTGCTATGCCTTGCAGGATGCCTGTCACGATTGCAACCTTTTCAAGTTTGGGCTTTTTCTTTTGTTTTTTCTTAGCCATTACTCATTCACCTCCTTACAAGTATTATAATATCATACGGTGTACCGTATGTCAATACTTTTTAATAAAAAAGATGAAAAATTTCTGACCAGTATTCACTTTTCAATGTGCGTCTTTATCTAGTATTTACTAGACTTTACAGATAATTCTTCCCGAAGATTTCCCGGAAGCTTTTATCCGGATAGCGTTCTTCAAATGCCTTTTGTGCAGCTTCATGTATAATCTGCATATAGTCGCTGTTCTGGTGTACCGCATCCGGTCCTGTCCGGTGATGCTCCGGGCAAAGATAAACCTTCAGTCCATATTTTTCGGACAGTTTTCGGTTTGGTCCTCCAAAGCAATGATGCTCTTCAATCGTATAGCCCTGCTGCCTTGTCCCGAGCAGATCGCACATGTAACAGCATCCGTCTTTGTTCTGTATGATAGATTTACTCATGATTCACATCTCCCTTTTCATCTTCCTTTACGATAACAAATGCAACATCTTTACGTTCCATATACTTCTTAATCTTCGAGATCTGGAACGTGGCAAGCTCACTGATCTCCAGCTGGCCGGAATCATTTCTCTTAATCATGCAGACGTTCTCATCATCCATCAGATTCGGAATAACCGTCTGCTCTGTTATTTCTTCTATGTACATGCTCATCCTCCTTGCTTTACTATCTCGATCGCTCTATCCAGTCCTCTGTGGTACAAGTCATCATATTCTGCATCCAAGCAAGGACATACTTTATCCACATACTCGTCAAAATCAGCATATGAAAGCTCTTTTTCCTCTTCCAGTTGCTTCAAAACATTATCTACGTTATATGCAGTAGGTTCTGCGTCAATAATTCTGCAGAACCGTTCGTATTCATCCGAGCTCAAAGTGTACTCACTTACTCGATCTTTTAAGCTCATATCGTCTATCAATCTACTCATCATAAACCACGTCCTTGCTCACTTTTTTCGTTACCTTGATTGTGTCCTTATTTGTCTTGCTGATCGTGATCTTAACACCTCTTCCATTGTCCGCTGTTATCTTCACTATGTTTCTCCGATCAACAAGCTCAACGCACTGTTTCAGATACTCGCACACTTCCTCGTCCGTCTCATTGATTGCCAGCTTAATGTTGTCTTTTGCCTTCTCCTGTCTTTTTCTCGCTCTCTGATGGATTCTCGCTCCTTGACAGTCGCACATCATGATTGCATGCTCCTCTGCCCGCTCATCTGGTATCTCTTCGCCAAATAGTACAAGATTTCTGCAATATTTGCATATTTCTCTATTTGCCATTACGCATCCTCCTTTTTGCTCTCTTTACACATTCCTGTTTCATATCAAGATACTCACTCAATGCTTCTTTCTGTTTTCTTATACATTCATTCTTTTTTCGTTGTGTCTCTGTGAATGCTTTATACTTCCCGCATACACTGTGACAACCAACTTTCCTGTCTACGCATTCCTTACATGGACAGTTTTTCACAACTTCCACTCCTTCCACTACCTATTTTTGCGCAAAAAAATACCAACCATCGAATAATGATGGTTGGTAGAGTTATATATTATTATTCAAATTTTGATATCGTAATTAATCTATCACAATTTTTACATTTAATATACATCTCAACGATTTCTCCATTATCGTCTTTTTTACCATAAATTGTCGGTTCCTCTAAACTTCCGCATTTTTCGCACTTCCAATTTTCTAGTTTTTTCGCAATAAAACTAGATGGTGTTACCAAAAATTTTTTACTTTTCATATATTTTGTTCCTTTCGCAATTTGATAAAAAAATTATACCACTCCAACCATCATTATTCAATTTTCAAAGTTCAAATTTCGACGCTACGCAAACATCATCAACTGTCCATTTGCTTCCTCTGCTACTCTCATATTTGCTGTTCTTCTTGCAACACACATTTCCGGAAGATTTGCTCTCACAAGTGCAGCCGGTATCGGTGGACACACTGCATTGCCGCATCTTCTCACCTGCTCGCTTCGTGGATATGTCTTGCCGGTGTAATCATGGTCGATAATATAATCGTCCGGGAATCCCTGACATCCGTATAGCTCCCTTGGTTCCAGCATCCGAAGTCCAATATCTACAATCCGGTAATCTACACCCTTTATCGTTACCAAGCCAAATCTATCCCTCGATGTTACTGTATCCAGAGGTTCTTCAATATCCTGTCCTACGCCTTGGCCATAATATTTTATTAAAAAAGCTCTGACCTCTCCAAAATGTCCAGGTGATGTAGTTATGGTATGTAATGGTTCTCTCAAATCTTGTCCTGTGCCACTCTTATAGAATTTACTCAAGAACGATGCAACCAGTCCATACCGGTTCGAACCATCCACGGTCATGATCGGATCTTTTATTGTCTGTCCTCGGACTTCTCCCTGCGCTGTTTCGGAATGGTACTGGATCAGCGTTGTCACCACCAACCGATTATGATCCACTGTTGTAATGGTATCTATCGGTTCTTTTACATTGCTACCACTTCCCTGATAATTGCCGCCATATGCCTTATTGATAATCGGTGCAAGCGTTGGCTCTACAATCCCATATCCATGCTTTCCAGTTATTGTCGGCATAGGCTCCCGAATATCATTCGGTCCGCGTTCACCACCGTGATTGCACTGGATAATAAATGGTTCTGGATTATCCAAAACAAACTTTTTCAGTCCTCTTGCAATCCGATCCATTGTTTTCTGCGCCAACGGTCTCACTGCCCGAATTCCGTATTTCTCTTTGATTTCTTCAGATGTGTCAAAAATGCTTGGACATGGGCGGCTGAAATCAATCTGTGTGTATGCACCCACATATGGCTTCAATAGTCCTGCTTTCACTTCCTCACTGTCTGCAGGTGCATGTGTTGGTTCTGGCCATACAATAGGCTTTCCGTCGCATCTTGCAATCATAAAAAATCTTTTTCGCATAGTCGGCGCCCCATAGTCCGCTGCAACAAGTTCTTTGAATTGTACTTTATAACCCAACTCTTCAAGCTGTCTTACAAACCGTTCAAAGGTCTTGCCCTGCTTGTTCTTAACTGGGTGATGGCGTCGATTTAATGGTCCCCATGTTCTGAACTCTTCTACGTTCTCAAGCATGATCACTCTTGGTCTTACAAGACCTGCCCACCGGCAGGCTACCCACGCAAGACCACGAATATTCTTGTCTTTAGGTTTTCCACCTTTTGCCTTACTGAAGTGCTTGCAGTCCGGCGAAAACCAGGCAAGTCCTACCGGATTTCCTTTACATGCTGCGATCGGATCTACCTGCCACACATCTTCACAATAATGCTTTGTTCTTGGATGGTTGGTTTTGTGCATCTGTATAGCTTTCGGATCATGATTGATGGCTATATCAACGCTGTATCCTGTTGCCATTTCGATGCCTGTCGAAGCTCCGCCACCGCCAGCAAAGTTGTCTACAATAAGCTCTCCATGTATCACTCCATCACCCCCGGCATAAAATCGAACAGCGTCAGCTCGTCCATCTCGTTTTCTGCTGCCTGCAGATATCCAACTCCATCTCGGAAATAATCTGGATTCAACTCACAGCCTTTACCATATCTTCCCATCTTAACCGCCGTCATTGGTACCGTCATAAGTCCGCCGAACGGGTCATATACGACATCTCCCGGACTACTGTATCTGTTGATGATTCGCTCCACGATATCAAGCTGAAGCGGACATACATGCATCTGTGCCCTTCTCCGGCTCTGCGTCGTGTTAAGCGTCCGCATGCGGTTGATATCATCCCATACTTCTAGCTGATTCCATGAACCAGGAGCCACAACCATGAATGTCGCCGGCAGTCTGCCGTCCTTATCAAGCTCTTTTGCAAGCTTCACATGCTCTTCATAGTTGTACACGCTCTCTCTGCTGTATTTCCTGTATGCTTTCTGCAGATTATCTACGGATATCTCTTTCAACTCATCCTTACTGATCAGACGATCACCAGATGATCTCCAATATCCATGTGCGTCTATCTGCCATTGTGCTCTTGTGTACTCTTCCTTGCTCTTTGATACCGGATTATCTGCATATGCTTTGCTGTGATCCGTTGGGAGCTTTCTGAACAGCAGAATATATTCCGGGCATCCTACACCCATCTTGGTTCCGTCCTTGCACTGTTCAGACCAGCCAAGGCGATATGTCTGGTTATTCTCTCGTACAACATCCGTAACCACTGTTATCATTCCAAAATACTGGAAGCCATGACGCATATAGTGTTCTATGCAGTCAGCGTGGAATGGCTCAATCGTCGGCATACCGGTACCTGTCGCATTTCCAAAAAGCACTCTGTCCTTTACATGTACTGCTGCCACTCTGCCAGGCTTCAATACCCGCAGGAGCTCCGGCGTCAGGTAGTCCATCTGTTCAAAGAACCGCTCTGTATCCCGATTATGTCCAAAGTCGTTATAATTTGCGCTGTACTCGTAGTGATTGCCGAATGGTATCGACGTATGTATCAGATCAACGCTGTTACTTGCCATAACACGTGTTTCTTCCACACAGTCGCCGTATACCGCTTCATAGTGATTTCCTCGCACGGTTCGTTCTTCTCTTGTTCCTTCCACTCCCATCTTCCTTTCCAATCGTTCAGCTTTATTCGCTGAATTCAGTCCATATTTCTTTACGATCTCAACCATCCGCTGGACCATGTAATTATGATTCTTCCATTTTTCCAGCAGGGCTTCCTTGATCTGCCGCTCGTTCTCCATGTAGATAATGTCAATCACAACCGGCTGGCTCTGCAAGAACCGGTAACATCTGTGGATTGCCTGTATGAAGTCATTAAATTCATAATCAATGCCAAGAAATATCTCACGGTGGCAATATCGTTGGAAATTACACCCAGAGCCGGACAGCGATTTCTTTGTTGCAAACAGCCGTGTCTTTCCATTCGAGAAATCAATTACACGCTGTTCTCTCATCTCATAGTCCATAGCTCCATAGATATCAACTGCCTCTGGCAACGCTTTTTTGATTGCATGCCGTTCGCTCTCCAGATCGTGCCACAACAAGAAATGATCATCCGGCGAAGCATCCACGATCTCTTTCATCTTCTGCACCCGGATGTCTATGCTATCCCGCTTGACTGTTGCCGCTTCTTTCAATCCTTCCGCTGCTTCCTGAAAAAGCTGCATCTGCCCATCCCTGTCAACAGAATCTCCATAATGAATCGGTATCTCATGCCATCTAACTTCAAGCGGCGGCAAATCATATCCTGCATCGGAATAATCCGGATTGAGATCTGACGGCTTTGTAACGAACAGCGCCCAGCTTGACACCCACAACCAAAACTCATCTTCCATGTTCGGATACAGCGTCAGGTTGTTTGCCTTTGTACTATCCCGCTGGAAAAATCTTGTCAGCGCCTGTCCTGTGTCCATGACTTCAAGATATCCGGCATAGTGTATAAGCTCCTTGTACTTATTCGGCGATGGTGTAGCCGTGGCTACAAGCTTATACGGAACGTTCTTGAATTTATCCAAAAATGTCTGATAAGTCTTACTTCCAAATGAGCGGAGAACGCTTGCTTCATCCAGTGATGTTGCAGCGAAGTACGATGGATCTATATCGCCATCTCTCACTCGCTCATAGTTTGTCAGCACAATCTGACTGTCACACGCCTTGACCTCTTCCATTGTCCGGCAGTACTCCGGCTTCTCATATCCGAGCAGCTCCACCGCATCTCTGGTGAACTCCTGCTTCACTCCAAGCGGCAATACAATCAAAGCTCTGCCGCCGGTATGTTCTGCTGCCAGATGGCAGAACTCTATCTCCTGTACCGTTTTTCCAAGTCCAAACGCTTCAAACAATGCCCGGCGTCCGCCTTTAAGTGCCCATGCAACAGCATCTGACTGATGTGGTTTCAATGCCGGATTGATCTTTAAACGATCAACCACAAATCCGCTGTCTGTTGCAAGGTCGATTTTGCTTTCTAAAAATTCTCTGTATGTCATGTCACACCTCACTTACCAGCTCTCGATTGCACAGCTTCTTGATCTGTCTCACTCGTTCAAAGGATATACCGCACATTTTCGCTGTATCGGTCATGCCATATCCCTGCAGCATGCACCGCATCGGCTTCTGCGTTCTCGGAGACAGCTGATCAACCATATGCCCAAAATCTATCATAGTAACCAGCTCTCCAATATAATCATGAGTATCTGCAAGAAATACATCTGCATAAGACTCTCCAGCTTCATTAACTGCCTTATCCGCTGCCACATACTGTGGTTTCTCTACGTCTGGTCTATTGAATTGCGTTCGAAGCGGTACATCTTCATAATTGACAAATCGCTCCACATATCCACGTATATACAGCCCTATGTAATTACGATTCAGATGTTCCAAATCCTTGCTTCTGTCGATAGCTTCCACTAATGCCAGCATACCCACCTGGACAATGTCCTCATAATTGGGAAATCCTCGATATTTGTTCAGATGGAAATACACCAGTTTGATATTTTCTATAATCTTCTGATTACGCATTTCTATATTTGACAATTTTTTCACCTTCTTAACATGCTTCCTTTTTCTTCATCTTCTCCTGCATCCAAGCCTTCCACTCCCGCGTGTCCTCGGATACGGTCCAACTTTCATTTTTATTGAGTAAAAGCTCGACTTTTTCCCACATTTCTGCATTCTTGATTGCAACACCTCTTGCCGACTTCCAACCATTTTTCTTCCAGCCACCTAACCAGTCATTTTTCAGCGTCCAGAAAACATGCTCTGTACGTGTGTGGATATGCACAGTACATCCCTTCTGCATACGCTCCAGCGCCGCAATGAGCAGCGTCAGCGTGATTATGTTTGTATTGCAATGTTCAAAATGCATGACTTCATACACGATCACAGGCTCGCCCTTGTACAGCATCTGCCGTCCATCTTCGTATGCTTCCATCACGTACATACCATCTGCCTTTGTGGCACGCGGTGCAATCGTCGAAGTCTCAATATATATCCTCACTTCCTGCATTTTCGTCTCTTCCTTTCGTTGCACCGGTGCAACTTCGCCAAATCGTCGCCCGGCGCTCGTATCACTCTCTTGGTCTGCTGTATCTTTACCTCCGTGTAATAGACATAGCTGTACCCTGTTACCTGATTTATGCCAATTCGAATTGATTTTTTATCTATGTAATACCCCGGACGGGCTACCGGTCCATCCGTGATGATCTTTTTCATTGTCCGCCGGACATATGCTTTCTTCTCCGGCTCCGGACGTACTAGGTTTCTGCTTGATGAAAGACTGGATGCACGCTTGATCTCTTCTGGTTCAAATATGCTTGTCTGCTCAAGTTCTTCCGGAAGCGGCTTGCACAGATACGATGCAAGCTGTTCGAAGCCTTCCTCATCGCGGACCGGTTCGCTATGATGTGACAGCCCCGGCCAGTTCTTTGCTATCAGCAGCTCTGTGTTCCATATGCGATTACAGATCAGATGGATATGGATACCGCCACGCTTGCCAATCTCTACGCGCCGTACCCACTTCCACTTCTCGCCGTGTGCTGCATAGTCTCTCCGCATGCTCTTGTTAAAATTTGTTAAATCCTTTTGGACTGCATCCATGCTTTTCCGCGTACCTGCCGGGTACTTCAATGTGATCCAACAGTCACCAGGCAAGAAGTTCGCTTTCAACAGGTGCCGATACTTGTTCTCCTTGTTGATCTGATTCTGCCGCTTCACCTGTTCCGGTGTCGGTTTCTTCCTCTTCGCCCGGTGCTCGCCTTTTGCTCCTGTATGCCCTGCGAACTTATATGCATGCTCTATGGAATTTTGGAAATAGTATGTATGTTTTCTGTATGCCATCGAAAGTGTATCCTTGTCCCTAACTTTAATATGCTTATACTGTCTCAAAGCGAGCTTTTATCCCGCTTTTCTTGACGATATAAGCTTTGTGTGATACACTCAAATTGTTCAGATTCGAGGTATTACACCTGAGCCGGTTTTTTAGCCGGCTCTTTTTCTTTTCAATGCAGCTTCTCCGGTTGATTCCTGGTAGTATGTACTACCATCTTCCGCCACCCAGTACCGATACCGGTCGCCATTCGCGATCCTGCTGCCTATGTACAGGCATCCTGTCGGTGGCTCCAATCCTGCGAAGCTCTTTGCACTCATATATGCCTTGTGCATGATCTCATCCATCTTCGTCACTTGTACGCCACCCTTCTTCGGTCTGACGTCTTGCTCTTCACGATGATGTGATCTGCGCAGTCTGCTTCCACGTTCCAATTTTCCCAGCGTAAGCCGTTTCTTGTCATGATTTCTTTCTGCTTTCGCGTCGGCTTTGCCGGGCGCTTCAGTTTCTCGTCTTTCAGTCTCATCTTTTTCCTCCTCATCTTCCTCATTTGCTAATTCAATCAACTGCTGCCAGATTGTGCCGGCTAACATGATCCAGAAGCCGTATATCAGCCCCATCCACAGTAGCACTGCGCCCTCCACCATTGCGATCGTCGCCAGCTTATATGTTGTAAATATCATCTCATTACTCATCCTCTTTTATCCTCTCTGCTTGTCCATGTTCTTGTCTCGCAGGACATGCCTGCGGCTTATCTAGGAGCATTTCTTCGCCTGCTCCACGGCAAGTGCGTCTGCAATCTTATCCGTCAATCTCTTCTTGATCTCTGCCTGCTGTTCCGGCGGCAGTGTATCAAGGTTCACCCACTTGCCATCAATCAATACGTTGTAGATATAGGTCATATTGCATCACCTCCTGCTTTACCTTATGCATCTTCAGGGTTCAGTGTGCTTGCTTAGGGCGTACTGCTGATCCCTCTTTTTTCTCCATATTCGTTTTCCTTCTTCAACCGCTTCAGCTCATCAACCAGCTCTGCCCGTGTCTTATCGAGCATTCGAATATTCTCTTCGATTTCTTTTGCCTTTTTTGCTCTTGGATACATATCATAGAAGATCACTATCCCAAAGCTCTTATACAGCTCTGCTACTTCTTCCTTCCCAGATGTATTCCGAATTGCCGGATGCCACATGTATACGGTCTCGATCAGCTCGTACTCCTCATCTGTCACAGATCCGTGAATCAGGTATTCAAGTTCACTCTTTGTCATTTCCCTCATATCCTCCTGTTTATAGTTTGTCTCCGAAAAATTTTTTTAATATACGCTTCTTCTGTTGCCTCCCGTCTGCTTGACTATTTCTCCCACAGCTTCTATACTTTCCCTACAGGTTCCTGCCAGAACCGAGTAAATATGAAAGGGGGAAATTCTATATGCCAACTTCTGATTCTTTATACACATTTCCGTCTAATCAGCAGGAAGCATTAGCTATGCTCTATCTCCAGAATCAGGACTTATCTGGTTTAACGCCGGCACAGCTTGCCGATAAGTACAACTCTGTTCGCGATGAGATCAAACAACGCTTCTCAGAAATTCGTGAAGAAAAGCGGAAAGGCATGTACTAATTACACTTGCCTATATCGCATATTGCGGTATAGGCTTTTTATAATGCTCTCAACATAGCTGCTTTTGCATTGATCAGCTGTGCAACTGCATCCACTACATCTGCATATCTCTCATCTTTTTTTGCATCAAGATTCCGTATCTGCTGACATACCGATATAATCGTTGCATCGATTTCTATATCAACTTTCTGCAGATTCATTTGTGCTTCTGTTTCTTTCATTGCCATATTCTCGCCTCCTTCCCTTTGTCCTGCTACGCGTCCGGAATTTTCCCGAATTCTTTTTCGTATTTATTTATTGCATACTGCATCAGAAGTTCCTTCGCCTCTGCCTCTTCGATTGCTTCACCAGAATGGACTCCGTAATCTCTTTCTCTTGTCAACAGCCAACTTCCTTTCTTGCTTTTCCATAATTCGCAATCATCTGTTCTTCCAACTTTTTGTCCAGGAAATATCGATCGAGTAAATATGTTATCGCGTTGATACCATTTCTTAACATCTGCTACCTTTTTCATCTTGTCCGTGTCATATTTCAAACCATTAATTATGAATATCATCTCGCACCTCCTCTCTTCCTTTACCCTGCTTCCTTTTTGTAACGCTGACGCTCTTCCGCTTTGCCTGCTGCCTTGCCTTCCGCATATGCCGACATCGCCATGAACATCATGGACTGCTCCGCGGGATTCTTTACAGACATCACAGATTCTGCCATGTTTTCAATGTTTGTCTTTTTCTCGTCTCTTGTCACTCTGTTCACCTCCTTGTTATCTTTGATTACATTATAGGTATCACAGATTACTTTGTCAACACTTTTTTGTTATCTCTGATTACTTTTTCTATTGCAATTCATTCTTAAAGGTGGTATTCTAATGAAAACAAGGAGGTATTTGATATGGAACAAGGAGAAAGAATAAAACAAATACGTACTTCTCTTGGACTTACTCTCGAGAAATTCGGTGATCGATTAGGTGTTACAAAAGTAGCTATCTCCAATATAGAAAAAGGAAACAGAAATTTAACTGAACAAATGACAAAAGCAATTTGTCGTGAATTCAATGTTGATTACATGTGGCTGACTACTGGAGAAGGTGAAATGTTCGTCGCTACCGATGATGATTTTCAGGCACGTATTGATCAGATCATGTTTGGACAGGACGAAAGTCGTAAAAACTTATTTAAGATGATGATAGATATGAGCGATGAAGATATTCACGCTTTGGAGAGAATCTTGAAAAATATATCTTCATTTTATGAAAACCAGAACAAAGAGGATTAAAAAGAGCTGGCTATTTGCCAGCTCCGATGTACAGATACCGAACAAAGTTATAAATCCGCTTCAGGATTTTATCGTCGTGTATCTTCCCCAACATGTCGAGGATTGCTCTTTTGTAATTCATAGAGTCCCCACCTCCTCTCTGGTATAGTAGCATATTTCGGGGGAATGCATGAAACAATTAGCGATATTTCCATAATTGTGGAAATTATTTCCAATCAGATTCGAACAGATCAGTTATATGGACTTCAAGAGCTGCTGCCAGCGCTTCCAGTTGCATCAATGTCGGAGATACTTTTTCGTTCTCGATATTGTTGATCGTAGACTTTCCGATGCCGGACCGCTTTGCCAGTTCTACTAATGTGATCCGTTTTGCTGTTCTTATCTGCCAAACTAATATTTTCATTCAATATATGCTCCATGATTAGATTGTTTTTTATTTTTTCAAATAAAAAAACGGTTCTATATATGGTAAAACGATATTTAACAAAATATACGAGCTAAAATACGAGAAATTAAAAAATTTTAATATACAAAGGGGGATACCTATATGGCAGTATGTAAAAAATGTGGTAAAAAAGGACTATTTCTTCATGTAAATGCAGAGGGATTGTGCAAGAAGTGTATTGGTCAACAGGAAGCTTTACTTGCTGGAAAGAAGAAAGCTGTATTAGCTCAGGGAACCAATTATATTAAACTTATAGTCTCGCTATATAATTCTGCGCATAATTACCACGAGTCCGACGATTTTGATCATGCTATGGAACAATGCACACAAATCCGAGAGACAATCAAAAAACTTTCCGAACTTGACTACTTAAAAAATATTATGGATCTGAATATTAAATATGATTCTAACTTTGATCGTGATCATGATTTCGGCAAGATTCCCGGATTATATGAGATCATTCATAAAGACGATCCTACATACCCGAATAACATAATAGAAATACTTTATAAACTTACTGATAATTGTGAGAAATATATTATAAATACACATGAAATCGCTTTGAAAAAAGCTGCTTTTTTACCAACACTTGAATCTATTGAGTTATACCCTATCGAGTTATCGAGTGAAAAAATAAAGAAAAACGCATTAAGTAATATTGAAGATATTACATTCTCTTCAATAACAAAAAAATCCAACTATGAGCGGCTAGGTTTTTTCACTGTTGTTGATGTCGAAACAACCGGACTTACTGCAAGTAGAGATGAAATTATTGAGGTTGCCGCTATACGCTTTGAAGAATGGATTCCAGTTTGTAAATTTGAGACGTTTATTAAACCTAAAAAAGAAATAACTCCAGAAATTACCGCTATAAATGGTATAACGAATGATATGGTTGCAAATGCTCCAAGTATTCAAGCCGTGATACCTACACTTTCTGATTTTATTGGGAAGTCCGCGATTGTTGGACATAATTTATTATTTGATATTAAATTCTTATACAAAAACGGATTGGACTTCTTTGAAGTCAAGCGAAAATATTATGATACCTTGGAACTTGCTAAAAAAATTCTCACAAAAGCGAAATCATCGTATGATATTTATGGAGATGTAGGCAATTATAAACTTACCACTCTTTGTGATTATTATTCAATTAGAGATAATTACTATGCGCATAGAGCTGCATCCGATTGTCTTGCTACTGGATATTTATTCAATATCTTTGTGAAAGAACGAATTGGCATTGATGAATAATCTCATTACATTATCGGACTACAATAAACAAACAATATAATACACTTAACCGGGCAGCTGAGAGGTGTTACACCATATCCGTTCGAGTCTTGGAAGGGAGTGGTGCCTTATGAGTACATATGAGGAATTCATGGTGTTACTTACCATTGCAATACTTATTGTAACGATTCTGAATCATAGAAAGTAAGAAAAACACCTCAGCCGGTCAAGCACAAGGTGTTTTTCTTTGGATAGTTTGCCGGACGGATAGGTCGTATCTATCGCTCGGCTGTCTTGTTAAGTGTATTATATGCTAATTGGTTGATTTTTTCAACCCCAAATCACCTGCACTGTTGCACCGGTGCAACTTTTACAACTTGGGTACAGATTGTACCCTGGATCAAGCAGGTCGGTTCACATAAGCAAAGGTACAGCAAATTCAATCTTGAAACAGGCATCTAATTAGTTTTAATATCTGACTGTTTATAATAAAAAAATCCCCCGTGCGCCAACACGAGGGATCAGCAGTACATCGAAAGCCGTCACGAGCGCGAAAGCTTTGATATAATGCCCTAAGCAAGCATATTATATCATAAAGTCTCTCGATGTACAATTTCAAATTGTATAAAGGAGTGATTTTATGAAGACTGTATGCGCTTATATCCGAGTTTCTACAGATTCACAGGAAGAGTATTCTCCGGATGCGCAGGTGCGCCTGCTCAAAGAATACGCTGCATCCCACGACATGACTATCATCGATATATACCAGGATCTTGGCATCTCTGGCCGCAAGGCAGACCGCCGCCCGGAGTTTCAGGATATGATTGCCATGGCGAAATCCAAGGAGCATCCGTATGATGCAATCCTTGTATGGAAGTTCTCCCGGTTCGCCCGGAATCAGGAAGAGTCTATCGTCTATAAATCGCTGTTAAAAAAGAATAATGTTGACGTGATATCCATATCCGAACCATTGCCGGACGGTGTGATCGGTGAACTGGTCGAGCGGATCTTCGAGTGGATGGATGAATACTACTCTATCCGTCTGTCCGGAGAAGTGCGCCGTGGCATGACGCAGAAGGCTCTTGCCGGCGGTTACAACGCAAATGTACCATGCGGATATACAAAAGAAAAAGGTCCCAATACTATCCCGCAAATCGACGAATATTATGGTCCTATGGTTCAAAGATGTTTTCATATGTTTGCAATCGAGCATGTACCTATGACAAAAATCGCAGCGACCATTAACAACTTGGGTTATCGCACAAGAACTGGAAAGCGCTGGGAAACTCGCAATATTACTGATATGTTTCAAAATCCGTTTTATATTGGAAAAATTCGTTGGAACAGTGCAAGTAGCAGACGTACTACGCCACGAGTAGGAGAAGAAATTATCCGAGACGGAAAACATCAACCACTCATTGATCAGGAGTTGTGGGATGCAACACAGGAACGATATGCAAAAATTACTGCCCGAATGGGACACGGAAAGCGACCGGATATTTACAAGCATTGGTTGTCCGGCTTGCTGAAATGTCCGAATTGTGGTGGTACATTGGCATATCAAAATGGATTGGACACGAAAACAGGTAAACACTACCCCTATTTTGTGTGCTGGAAAAATGTGAAAGGTATGTGCGCAACCAGGAACAGTATATCTGCAGGTAAAGCGGCGCAATATGTACTTGACGGATTGCTGAACATCGTCGAAGATAAAGATATAAAAACAATTGCCCCTATCGTTCAATTTAACCAGGATGAAGCTGCGATTGCAAAACAGATTGCAAGCATCAAGGCGAAGCTTGGTCGTGTAAAAGAAGCTTACGTAAATGGTATCGATACGCTGGAGGAATATAAAGCAAATAAAGAAAAATTAGAAGCAGAAATTGCTCATCTGAAGGAGCTTGTTGTACCCGAAGTAAAACCCAAGACAGTTACAGTAGATGTCATTCGAACTGTTCACGATACTATCATGAATGCACAAAGTGATTCGGAAAAAGCAACGGCAATCAATTCGATCGTGGATCATATAATATACGACAAAGAAGCTGATACAATGGAATTCTTCTTTGTTCCATAAATTGGGGACAGCATATATAATATTCCCTATTAGTAATTGTCTACGGCGGTCGATGCATATTCGCATATGGTGAAAATTGGCTCCGCTAAAAATGCGGATTAAAAACATCCCCATTAGCAAACGTCTACAGACCGCCATATTGTGATATGATTGCCTGTGCCAGCTTTGCATTTGTCTCCTTGATGTTCACGGGACATTGAAGTCTCTTTTCATAAATCCACATTTAACAACCACACGCTCCTTCCCAAGGCCATGGACCATCGATCCATGCATTCCAATCGTCGCACGTATCCACATCATAACGGTTGAGCGGACCATACTGCTTTACATAGTCAGATACTGCTTCGCACCGCATCATTTTGAAATGATTGTAGGCATCTATTGCTTCCCGGCAGTCCGGATGTGTATCTAAAAATAAGGTAATATCATCGATCATAAAGGAAACCTGATCGATAAACTGTCGAAGCTCTGCTTTACACATAGGTTTCATGATCCGTTACCCCCTCTTCCCGCAGAAAATCAGATTTAGAGAAGGAAAGGCTGTACCCTGACACAATGCCGTCGCAGGATCATACATTTCCTCCCATTTTTGCATTGGAACATAGCCCATGCCAACCGGCATGTGCCGCATATGTTCATTTGGATCTCCGCATCTGCAGTTATTTCTGCGTGGAATGGATGGACACCCGCAATCTGATTTCATCGGCATTTCCTTGCAACCGCAATCCGGCATGGATGGTTTATCACCGCAGCCGCAATCCGACATGGATGATTTATTACCACAACCACAATCTGGCATGAATGGTTTATCTCCACAACCACAATCTGGTGTGGATGGTTTCCGGCACATCGTATCGCCCGGCATCACACAACGACCGGTACCTGAACACGGATAGCAGCTATTTGCGCCGCGCGGATTCATGCCACGGCCTCTGCCGCAGCCATAATTTCTATAAGAATCCAAACTGGTTACCTCTTACATTCTTTTTGTATACTTCATTGTATGTATTTGTGAGAAAAATGTGAAAACAGGAATATATCTTGCAAAGATTGGACAAACATACTAAAATAACGCTATTATCTTTTATTTCCATATAATGGGGGAACAAAATGGACGATACGCATCAGTCAGATAAAAATCAGAAAATGGTATTAAAAAGCATCGCAAAATGGTTGGTTATCTTTGCGCTGATTGCTTTTGTATGCTATAAAAATGAGGATCTGATGCTGGAAGCACTGGAAGAAATCCAGATAACTCCTGTATGGAAACTGATTGTGTGTCTGCTACTCGGAAATCTGTATTTCATCGCGGAAGGCTGTATCATCAGCGAAATGACGAACACCTGCGACCATCGTTTATCTGTATGGCAGGGAATCACCTGTGCATACCTGTGTACATTTTTCCGGATTGCAACACTCGGAAGCGGAACCGGAGTCGCACAGCTTTATTATTATAATCTAAATGGCATCCGCGTGAGTACCGCAACCGGCATGTCCCTCGCACAATATACATTCCAGAAAATTACGATTGGTTTATTCGGCGTTGTGTCATTTCTCCTTCTGATTCTGAGCGGGCACAGTGGCATCCGCAAATACGCGTGGTATATGTTTGCCGGTGCAGTTGTGATTTCGTTAATCTGTCTGTTTTTGTTTATATTAACGGTTTCCAAGAAATTCTCCGATCTGATCATGAAGCTGGCTCGAAAGCTTGTGAAACAAAAGAGCCGCCTGTATCCGCTGTTGAATAAAGCGCAGGTTTCCATCGACTATCTGCAGGAACAAGGGCGCATCGTATGGAAAGATAAGCGATTGTTTCTGACTGTCGTCGGTTTGGATTTCTTCAAATTCGCATGCTGGTATGCAATTCCGGGAATTTTCTTTGCCGGAAGTTATTCTGTCACAGTTGCAACCTGTCTGGGACTTACTGCCGTCTGCAACATGGTTGGCTGTGTCATGCTGGCACCATCCGGTGTCGGTACGCTTGACTTTGTATTCGCGTTGTTCTTCGCCTGTGTCATTCCGGACGGCGATGCCGTAGCAGCCGCACTTGTAATCTACCGGTTATTCACCTGGATCGTACCTTTCGTGATCGGACTCGTTCCGGCACTGGCAGTGCGGAAGAAGGATGCGAAGTAAACTAAATATGGTTGTTTTTTCACAAGTGGTGTCAAATTGTCACCACTTGATTTTTTATCTCTAATTTCCCGAAAAAGGCTAAACACTATTTCGCATATTTGATTATTATTTTCCTACTATTTCAGAATTCTAAGGTTGATTTAAGGTTCGTCCTCTATACTTCGTATTGAAAACAAAAACAACAGGAATTTGAAAGGACGTGATTTTATGAAGAAAAAATCCATTTTACCACTTGTAACAGTAACGATGCTTGCAACTGCCCTGCTTGGCGGATGTACAAATAAGACAGATTCGACTACAAGCTTTTCGGATTATGCAGTCACACAGCCTTAAATAATAAATATTTCTTCACAATTATAAACTCTTTCCTATTTGAATCGCGGTCGGGGTGGTTGCAAGTCCACCCTGACCCGTTTCTTTTATGTTCGGAGACATTTCATTTCCGATTCTACGCATTGCGTCGATCACTTCATCCACCGGAATCGCACTCTTAATCCCTGCCAAAGATAGCTGTGCCGC
>ERZ791812.206-NODE-206-length-36310-cov-123.140698_pt1 | contig 36310 bp, 41 predicted proteins | sample MGYA00510303_ERZ791812 | MGnify/ENA primary metagenome ERZ791812 (study PRJEB30046, sample SAMN00791985) | human gut metagenome | study: EMG produced TPA metagenomics assembly of the A metagenome-wide association study of gut microbiota in type 2... | reverse complement strand
AAGGGACTATTTGATTAATTAATTAACGTGTCCAATTTTTATTGGACACTAATGTAGAATGATATTAATTTTTTAACACGCATAATTTGCTAGTTTCCAACAATTTTCGTATTTTTGCAAGGAGATTCTGTGTCTCTTATATCGAGATTCAGTTGAACGGCATCAAAAAACGAACTTGATTCGTATGATGAAAGAGACAAATATACACTCACAGGTTACGTCCACTATTGCAGTGGGACGACGGCGAAGCCATGGAAAAAGTGAAGGATATGTAGCTGAAAATGGTTTTGTAGCAACAGATCCGACGCACTTTGGAAAGACGTATTATGATAAACTCCTTTAGCCAGCAATGCCAGCCAAAAGGAGTTATAAGAGTTAATCAAGGCGGTGTCGGGCAGCCCAGCTTCCAGCATCCAGACACGGACACTCCTTTGGAGTAGTCCCAGGCAAGTCCCGATGGCCCACAATCTTCGCTTTCGGAAAGAGAATCTTCAGATTCCTGAAAAGGTCAATGAGTCTCGTTTCCTGCTCAGTGGTCATGGTGTTGCAAGGCTTGCCTTGCTCATCGAGCCCTCCCTCATAGCAGATACCGATAGAGCATCTATTATAAGGTCGGGCATGAGCCCCCACCTCCAGCAGCTTACGGTGCTGCGTCATCGTACCATCCTTACGGATGTAGAAATGATAGCCGATGTCATAAAACCCACGAGCCTTATGGTCGCGGCGCAGCTGTTCCACACTATAGTCCTGATTGCATCGGCTAGCCGAGCAATGCAGTACCAGAAATCTCACAGAGTCGGCAGACATCATGTTCTTGCCGTTCTCCTCTTTGGCGAGGAGCATGCGCTCAGAGCGTACCTTCCCCCCGCCAATGTTCATTGGAAATGTATCTTTCGTCATAATAGGCTCTTTAAACTATAAACTGTTAACTATTAACTGACATAGTTAGCGCACGAGCTTACTCCCAGTGCCGTGAGAGCAGCAATCAGCGCCTGTACGATGGCATTCACGATTTGAGTCCAGGAAATCTTGTTAGGATTTGATTCAGAGTTAGAACGAAACATTTTCATAATCAATAAAATTTAAATGAAACAATAAGTTATCAGAGTTTAGCAGTGCCTCCCTTTCAGAGAGGTAAGGCACTGCCAGAGTTGGAGACTATTCCAATCCGTCACCATTGTCGGAACCTGTTCCGCCAGCCTCGGTGCCGGAACCGCCGCCAGTGGTTTCACCACCAGTAGTCTCACCGCCAGTGTTCTTTCCGTCAGTGGTCTCGCCGCCTGTGGTCTTATCCTTCTTCTCTTCACCGTACTTGACGAGTTCGATGGAATCAGGAATCAGGTTGTAGAGACGAGTACCATTCTGCAACTTGGTGAAAGAAGGACGGAAGGCAGGAACGAGACTCTTGACGAGTTTAGCGTTCGCCTTACTCTCATCTTCTACAGCTTTGCCGGTAATGAAGCGGATGTAGAGCTTGCCGAATCCAAGCAACTCGATGTCGTAACCCTTCTTCAGGTTCTCCTTCACATAGTAAGCATAGCGGTCGAGTACCGCCTTTACGTCTGCAGGAGTAGCTGTAGACTCCACGGCGATTTGGTTAGCAACCTCCTCGGTGGTCAAGGTTCCGTAACTGTAAGGTCTAACAGAAAAGAGAGTCTGACCCTTCTTCTCACCCATGTTAATGGTCTTCTTTGCAACTTTGTAGCTTTTACTCATAATTAAAACATTTAAAAGATTAATACTAAAGTTCAGTCATCGTCAGTGCAAAGAGATTTGCAATCCCGTTTGTTCTGATTGACGTTGCGAAGATACAACATTTCGGAGGCGAAAACAAATGCCTTCACTGACGTTCACCATCTGTTTACTGCTCATTCACTATACGCTCACTTTTAATAAAAATCAATGCAATGGAAGATAATAATAAGGCAAATATCGTCTTTAATATCTCTGGCGGTAACAACCAGATTCTGCCCAATGCTATCAAGGCTGAGCAAAACTTTTATGGCGACAAGTACATAGAGGAGATGATGAAGGCGAAGACCACAAGTCAAGAGCCTGTTCTCTCACCCGAAACAACCCGTCTCTCCTTATATATTAATAATGTGGAAGCATTAGCAGAATATGTAGCCAAGCTCTCTGCATGCACCAATGCCAAGGAATTGGCTCAGGTGGTGATGGATATGGTGAATGATACAGATGTAAAGGTTGACCAAGATATTATGGTGAAGCAGGAGTTCATCGAAGTCTTACAGCCCTTGGCTCCTCAGGTTACTACAGGCATCAGTAATATCCGCAAGTATATCAATGAAGCCTGGTATAAGTGGAAATGATCACCAATGAAGTAGCGTGAGGAAAAATACTGACAAAAGGCACTTTTACGCACTCCGTAATTTCAGAATTTTCAATGAATCCAAATTCATTTTGTAGAATTGAAATTATGCTGAGGCTTGGTAAGTGACTGATAATCAGCAGTGTGTAGAAATTGAAAAATATACTTGGTCTCTTGAAAATCTATAGTCGTACGACTATGACCCCTATAGTTGTACGACTATAACTCCAGAGTTGTACAACTATAGCATGCATAGTTGTACAACTGTAGCTTTACAGTCGTACAACTATAGGATTTTCAACTCGCAAAACTTGCGGATTATGGTCAATTTCTGCTGAAAATTGGCTTTTATTGATTCTAGATGGTTAATTTAGTATGGAGGATAAAAATTTGTACATGATACAGAAGGCACAGGAGTTCATGAATGAGAATCACTTTGCCGATGTCTCCCGAGTGCAATGTCTGCTACGCAAGATGATGTCCAAGGAGTATCATGGCCTCATCGATCAAATCAAGGAGTGTCAGGATCCCCATGCTATCTTCAATATTCATGGCGGAAACAATCTCATTGCGCCCACTGCCAGCCAGGCAGAGCAAAAATTGGTGGAGAAACCTGCTGACGAGATAAAAAAAGATAAGGAATAATCAAGAAAGAAGACCGAGATGCTGAACGATTTCGATTCACCATTCGATATCACCGTAGATCTCTACAAGTAATTGGGCGGAGTTGAAAAAACACCCCAAAAATTTGGTAGTTTCACGGAAAACCCTTATTTTTGCAGGCGATATTAAAATAAAAAATAAAAAATTATGGGAAAAATCATAGATAAGACGGTAACAAAGATAGTTACAGAAGAGGGAATCTCTCTCTTTCGCCGTGTAACTAAGGTTTTGATGCCAAATGGCAAGTATCGTTATCCTGTAGATTATTTCGATGCAACTCCTGGAGTTGTTAAGGTTTCGAAAGAAGAAATGGATAAGGTTGCAATACCTGTTTACAAAAAGTTAATCTAATGGAACGGTTGATGTCTGATGGTTATCCTTTTATCTTTCAAATGATAGATAAAAGTGAGAGTGATGAGTATCTGATTCAGACCTTGCAATATCGGTTTAAGTCAGACAAATCCCATCATGCCTATATCGTAAGAGTTGAATGTTATAAGAAACACGCTTATTGTGTGAAGTTCTTCGATAAGGCAAACATCAACAGTAAAAATAAGTTTAGTCTTCGTTCCAATACTTTCGAGGTTAGAACGATACTCTATACAATGTTTCATATAATGTTAGATGTATTGAAGCGAGACGAAAAAGCTTCTTTCTTTTTTATTGGTGCAGAAGACGAAAAAGATCAGGATGGAATGGTATCCCGTCGTTTCCGTCTTTATCGTCGTTTCGTGCTTTCAACGGTTTCTGATGACAAGTTCGAGCATTTTAGAAGAAATGATTTATCACTTTATATTCTTGTAAATAAGGAATATGTATCAGATACATCCTCTTATGCTGATGAACTAGCAAATATAGTGCAACAATATTTATAAGATAACATCCTCATTCGAGCGACGACAAGTGCAGAACGATACTGCAATGAGGAACAATTCTGGTGGGCTTAACCTGCAAGCCCCCTTCATGCACTCACTTTCAGCAATATAATTGCAAGCTGATCCCCATAACAGCCCAGCGGTCCCATCCCGCACAACCATGGCGAGGGCTTTGATGCCCCGCCAACCTTAGAGCGTAGCGGTTCTGAGCACCGGAGGGCGGTTTTCCTCTTCTTCCCTGAGGGGAGAAGACCGAGATGAGAGGTGGAGCCTTCTTTAATGGGAAAAAGCGATGCCAATGAGTGCAATGAAAACTCGTTTTCAAATTGCCGAGTGCAGCTCGCTTTATCAATAAAGAAGGACGGGATGATTTTAGAAAAACAGCACAGTAGGGCGGTTACATCCCTAATCCCTATGGTAGGGATTTAGGGCTTGGGTATAGGGTAAGGACCCCCTCTTCGCAAGAGGGGGACAGGGGAGTCGAAACAAAATAGGTTGATAACTTATAAATTGGTTGCGTAGTGAAGATTTTCTCTTAATTCCTTGGTATTTACGGAAGAAAGTCGTATATTTGCAGCCGAAAAGATATAAAATAATAGGAGATAGGAATTATGATTAACGATAGAAAAGAAGCCATATTGTTTATTGCAAACAAACAACATGGTAGCAAAAAAGAATTGATCGGCGAGATTGGAGAAAAATTCTTCAATCAATTCTGTCGTATGGGCTTTATCAAGAAAGGCATTACAAAAGATAAGTTGGAACAAGTAAACTCTACTTGGCAAATAACCAAGCTTGGCAAGGAGCAGGAAAAATTCTATCGTGAGCCAACTCGTTTGGAACGACTAGATGGACAATGCTTTTATGCTTTAGGGGTATAAATGATGAATGGGTATTGCGTTTTTTGGATTCCATCCATATATCATGTGGCACCAGTACCCTTGTCAGAGAATTCTTTTTTAGAAAAAGAAGATATTTCTGATAAAGTAAAATGTATTAATTATGAAAGAGTTTTTGATTCCGATAGATAAGGAAATTCGTAGTTTTCATCTTCACTTGATTGCTAATCCGCGAACTATCTTTTCTTCAAAATTTGGTGACGGAAAATCATACTTTCTGGATGTGTTCCAAAAGGATGAGCAAGTTAGAAAACAATATGAGTTTATAACCATCTATCCGGTAAATTATCAAGTGGTTCCTAATTCTGATATCTTTAATTTGATAAAAAGGGACATACTCTTCCAACTTATAGTGAAGAATATGATTTCTGATCAGGTTGTTGTTCCTAATGATGTAGCATTATGGTTCTATTTACAGACCAATTACACCTCTATTATTAAAGACTTGTTAGGTAGTGTGTCAAAGATAGATTTGCCTGCTGAGTATAGGCCTTTTGTAATGTTAGGAATCAAAAGTATTAAACTATTCAAAGATTTAAAGTCTAAATTTGATCAGTTTAAGAAGAAACATAATGATGCAAACTTAATTGAAGATTTTTTCTCTCAAATTAATAATAATGCAATATATGAGAATGATATCATCACTACCATCATAAGGAAGTCAATCAGAAATTATAAGAGCAGAACAGGTAAAGAAATCGTGCTTGTTATTGAGGATTTAGACCGTATTGACCCAGCTCATTTGTTTAGGATATTAAATGTATTCTCTGCTCACATAGATTATTGCTATAAGAATTTGGTAAGTTCTGATAATTCTAAAATCTGTGGCAATAAATTTGATTTTGATAATGTCGTATTAGTGGCTGATTATGACAATATAAAAAATATTTTTGAACATTTTTATGGTAACAAAACAGACTTTGGTGGATATATATCTAAGTTTTTGTCTAGTACATACTTTTCATATTCTCTGAAGAATGAACGTTATCAGTATATATGTGACTATTTGGCTATACATATAGGATGTCCTTTGGCCCTTTTACAAAAGGTTCTTCCTAATAACGGTTTTGATGACAAGACGATACGCGATTGTGTTCACTCCTTTGATATAGAGAATCAGATAGTAACGATACCAGAGTGTCTCGTCTCTGATAAAAAAGTGAAAATAGATGTGACTTTCTTGAAAGTTATAGCTGCAATGAGACGCTTAGGTCTTAAAAATGAAGACATTCGTGGAATTGGAAAAATCGTATTTGATTATGACAAGAAGTATTTCTATGAATATATTGCTCTCTATCATATGTTTCTAGAAGAAACTATTTCTGGATGTGCACACCTAATGTTGTATGATCAAGATTATGGGATGTTAGACGTAGTTGTAGAAATAGATGAGAATACAGGTAAGGGTAGATTGAGGTCTCGTTCTTATCCAAGTACTAATGATGAAAAAACAGACTTAGGACAAATTATAGAAAAAATGTTAGAGTTTATTGTGCAATAGAAAATCATTTAGATACGTAATGATTGTAATACCAAATAAGAACTTTACAGCTGATAGCATCCACTTAGTTCAGCTACTCAATAGCACAACGAAAGTAAACATGCTGAAAGCGTGTGACAAACTCGACTTATACGTTAGTCCCAACTTAAAGAAAGATGAGACTGCTAGGCGAATAGCCCAGGAGATGTTGGATAACCCAATAGAGATCTTGAGCCGTTTGAACAAGCAGGAACTCCAGATGGTAGATGAGTTTGTAAAAGGCGATGCCAACACCTACGTAGTACGCAAGATGCGCAAGACCCAGTACAAGCTTCAGAAGCTATACTTGGTAGCAACCTATGAGGATAAGGAAACTCAGGAATGGCACATGCTCATGCCTGATGAACTACGTGAGACTTTGTCAAGTAACTATAAGTTCTATCTCGACTTGGCAGAGAAAGGTCAGAAAGGACCTACAGCTAAGTAGCTCCGTATGATGGCAGCGATGAAACGGATTATGGGAGAATAAAGGTGATGGAGCTAATTCATCTGGTGTAAATAATTTATTGTTCGTGTTATGTCAGTTTTTTACAGAAAAGAGTACTATCGTGAAAAGCTATTTCTAAATAGTCTGCATTTGAAAGCTTGTAGAAAGAAATTACAAGAAATTCTTCCTTATAAGTGCTCAAAGATAGACTATATTCAAGCTTTTAAAGAATGTTTCCCTCATATATGGGAGGACATTGTATTTTTTTGTAAAATCAGAAAGAATGACTATTATAGAAGGAAAAGAAAGGGGCTTCGTACTATTAAGTTTTACGATCCTCAACGTTATCTTCTCCAACATTGCCCATACAATAACGATTATGTGAGTCATCTTTTAGAAGAAGAAAAAGTACGAAGAAAAGAACAGTTAATTATTTCTGGGCAGAAGAAGCTTCAAAAGAGAAAAGAAAAATTAGCAAACAATCTTGTGTTTATACAAGAAGTTTGCCCCGGTTATGTAAGTAGACTAATAAAAACGTACTTTGATATTCGTAGAAAGCATACTATAGACATAAATGCTCGTTATCTTATTTTGTTAGAGGCAAGTCAATTTAAATGTACAGAAACGATTTCGTTTTTGTACAAAATCGCCGCATGTGAAAAGAACAGTGATATGAGGCAGATGGCTTTTTATGCTCTGCAAAGAATGGGTGAACATCCTTGGCTGGGAAGAGGCCGTAAAGGAAAAAAATGTTTATCACAACTCAAAAGGATTGATATACAGAAGAACCCAACTTCATTATTGGAGCTAATCCAAAAATATCAAAGTCTTCTTTATCAAAACTTTGATGTCTTTTTGTCACATAGTTCAATGGATAAACAAGAGATCTTACTGATAAAAACAGCACTAAATTCACAAGGCTATACCGTTTATATAGATTGGGTAAATGACCGAGAAATGCTGAACAGGAAGAATCAAGACAGTAATACATGGAACGCTCTTTATATGCGTATGGATCAGTCATGTAGGTTACTATATGTAATGACAGATAATTGTATTGATTCATGTTCTACAAAACGAGAAATTATGTATTTCAAAAAAAAGGAAAAACCTATATATGTTTATCAACCAAAGGCGGTAACAAGAGAAATTCCTCAATATCTTGATGGATGTAAAGAAATTGAATGTATAAACGCAGTATCTTTTAATTGATAATAATATCAGATGCTTATGAAATATAAATATCAAGTTGTATTATTAGGAACACCTTGGAACCAGAAAGAGCTAACTCATGGTGTACTGAGTCTTCCTGGATTAAGTTTAGTTGAATTGAACGAACTAAAAATGAATAGACCTTTTTTGTGTCTGTATTTTGGACAATCAGATAAAGACTCTGTTCTCTCAAATGAGGTTAAGGGAATAGCTAATGATATAATCAAACATCATGCATTGCTCCCGATAACCATGTTCCCTGATGCTTTCAAAACATGCATCCCTAATGAGTTCAAGGCTATCAATGGCCTTTTTCTTATGAAAGATGATAAAGAGGCAATTCTGCGTTTGAAGAATTGGATTGCTTCTTATTTTGGATTGATTGATACCAATAAAAAGGTTTTTATATCTTATCGACGCACTGATTTAGAACCTCTGGCTCACAAATTATACGAAGCATTGGTAAAGCGAAAATACAATCCGTTTCTTGACTCCTACACAATCATTGAAGGAGTGGATTTCCAAGAACATTTACGACATGAATTAATAGATTCTGAGATAGTTATACTTTTAGACTCCCCCGATTTCAATAGCAGCGAATACTGTATGGAAGAGTTTAATATAGCCAATCGTGAAAGAATTCCTGTTTTGGATATTCGATTTAAAGTAGATGCAAGAAAGAATCTTCATAGATTCTGTGATTATATTGAAACAAATTTGTCATGTGAAGAGGCTAATGTAAATACTGAGTTGATAGAAGATATTATTGAGAAAATGGAGCAAAATAGAATAAAGGCATATCAATTCAAACGTCAATATGTTTTAGATGAATTTGCTAGTTTGTGTCAAGAATATGGCATGAATATAGTGAATCAAGGATTATTCTTACGTTGCGATACTACTCATGAATGTTTTTATCCTTTAACGAGAATACCTTCTTGTACAGACTTGTATAATCTAAAGGTTATGTTTGACAAGATTCCTTTATTCTCTACTTATGCAAAAAAGATAATATACAATGGTAGTTATTGTCGTCCTGGTATAGAATCATATTTACAATGGTTGAATACGCAATTGCCTGTCACATCTTACAACATAACAAAATAAGCTTATGATATTCTTGTCAGCAAGTGTCCCGACTCCAGAAAGAGAGTTTTTCGGAACAGAAAATATATTCGCTATACGTGAAGCTATTATAGCATTTACCACTGTTTGTGTACAATATGGCATACGGTTTTATTTTGGTGGTCATCCTGCCATAACTCCTCTTGTATGGGATGTAGCAATGCAAAACGTAAAGCAAGGTATGCCATTGATTGAAATTTATCAGTCAAAGATATTTGGAGAAAAAATTCCAAAAGAAGTACAAGACTTTAACAATGTGCATTTTACTGAAGCAGTGAATGGCAGCATCCAAGAAAGTATAATGGCGATGCGTGAGCAGATGTTTACAGAAAATAAGACGGAATGTGCAATATTTATAGGTGGAATGAAAGGAATTTTAGATGAATATAACATGTTGCATTCAATGTATCCTAAAGCCAAATGCTATGCTTTTGCAAGCACTGGAGGCGCATCAATAGAATTATATAAGAAAATAGGTGAACACAATGAGTTGCTTGAAAACTCCTATGCCTATGTAAGTATATTCAGAGAATTGCTGTTACCTTATAAAAAATATTGATTATGTCAGACATTCATAATGTTTTTATTAGCCATTATTCCGAGGACGATGATGAGCTTCATCGTTTGAAGCAACGACTAACGGATAGAGGATGTACGGTTCGAAATAGTTCTGTTGAAAAAGGTGACTATCGTAAGGATCCCGTAAAGGATGCCACAATAGCTAAAGAACTTCGTGGATTTATCAAATGGGCAGGAACCTTTATTGTTCTTATAGGAGAACATACTCATGAGCGTCCATGGGTAAACTATGAAATAAGGAGTGCTTATATGCAAGGCAAGAAGATTATAGGTGTCTATATGCACGGTTGTAAGGACTCTGTAGAATTGCCAGAAGCTTTTAAAAGATATGGCGGACCTATTATCGGCTGGAATTCTACTGATAAACTTGCTGATATGATAGAGGGAGATTGTCCTGCTTCAGAAAAGCCAAGTGGGATGGTTGCCCAACCGATATATAATATCATTCACATAAAATGTTAGATGAAATGCATTGTTTTAGATATAAATTAAATCACGATTATGGGCTTGCTCCTAATCCTTTTGGTGGTGTAATGACTCTTGCTGTATGCAAAGGTGATATACGAAAAAATAAGAATCTTGCAGTCGGTGATTGGATTATAGGTACAGGTAGTAAGAGAATGAAAATGCTAAATCAACTTATTTATGCAATGAGAGTTGATGGCTGGATGTCTTTTGATGAATATTGGAACGATTCCAAATATGCTTTTAAAAAGCCAGTCTTAAATGGCTCGCTGGTTCAGATGTATGGTGACAACATATATCATACTGGAGCTGATGGCATTGTCATACAAGAACCATGCGCTCATTCTCAAAAGGATAATTCTGTGAATCAAAAGCATTTGAAACGTGATGTAAAAGGAAAGAATGTTCTTTACTCACGTCATTTCTTTTATTTTGGATGTAATGCCCCCAAAGTTCCTAAAGAATTGTTGTCAATCTGTTGTACATCAAGAAACTATAGTTATAAAGAAGTCTCGGAAGAATTAATCAAGAATTTTGTTTCTTGGCTTGAATCAAACTATACTGTAGGCATTCATGGAGACCCATGTAATTGGAAAGAATTTAAACTTCCCAAGTTAGACATTTACGATGATGGAATCGAATAAGCCAATCATTCCCAACGACGAAGTCTTTCGCTATTACTTCTATTTCATTCAGGAACGGATGAATATGTTCTGGCGTAGATGCGAGGGAAAGCGAGTTTTGACAAAAGACCCGATACTTCGGGAATACAAATTTACCAATGTATATCGGGTTTGTGATAGAGTGAGCCAATATCTACTTCACCATGTCATATATAATAAGGTGGAAAGATATAGCCCGGAAGATATGCTTCTTCGCATACTTATCTTCAAGATCTTCAACAAGATTGAGACCTGGGAGTATCTTGAACAAACTTATGGTGAGATAACTATCCAGCACTTTGATGTCAAGAAGATAAGTGCTTTGTTGAGTGAAAGGCAAAGATATGCACCGATATTCAATAATGCCTATATGATGACAGGCTCACATAAACGTTATGACTACCTGTCAACGAAGCATGAGAAATGGCTGACGATGGTGAAGGAAGAGGTTATAGGAGAAGGCATCATAGATAAAGTACTGAAAGCACATTCTCTGGAAGAGATTTATCAGTTACTGAGGGGATGTTCTTTCTTGGGAGGCTTCCTGGCTTATCAATATACGATAGACTTTAACTATTCACCATATATCAATTTTGATGAAAACACTTTTGTTGTAGCAGGAATCGGAGCTATACGTGGTATCGACAAGTGCTTTATATCCCATGGACATAGTTACGAAGATGCCATTAGATATACAAAAGAGCATTTCACGGAATTGCAAAAGAAATATGGTTATATAGAGTTCAGACCCTTGAAAGGTCATGAACCGACACTCTTGGATTTGCAGAATTGCTTTTGTGAAACCGATAAGTTTTTAAGGGCTAAGATGCCGGAACTTCTGATTGGAAATAAGCGTATCAAGCAAAAATATAAGCCTTCGTGTGATAAGATACAATATATCTTCCCTTCTAAATGGAAAGTTAAGGAAACAAATAAGTTATGTTCACAGCCGAATATAAAGGAATTAATGATTTCCTGGTAAACTCTTCTCGTCTTCTTCTTAAATATGGAGTTGCTCGTGAAACTCGTGGAAAGAAATGTTATGAGTTGCCAGAACCATTTATGTTCAAGATTACCGAACCGACAGCTAGGCTTGTTACGATTCCTGAGCGTAAATGGAATGTATGTTTGCCCTATGCTGAATCACTTTGGTTAGCATCTGGTAGAAATGACATGAATTTTATCACGCATTACCTGGCTCATATGTTGGATTTTTCTGATGATGGCCAGTATATGAGGGCTGGTTATGGACCAAGATTGCGAGCTTATGATGGAGAACGTCAGGATTATCAAATATCCAAATCATTATCATCAGAAGCTTATGTGGTTGATCAGTTTAAGTATGTTGCTGATAGCTTCGGTAAGGATATCAATACTCGTCGAGCTGTAATCAATATTGATGATACGATGAAAGATGAATTTGATGTAGATGATAGTTTGAAAGTTACCAAAGATATTCCGTGTACAAGATTGCTCCATTTCTTGCGTAATGGAATGACTGGAAAGTTAGACTTAACAGTCTATATGCGCTCGAACGATATGCTTTGGGGAGCAAGTGCCGTCAATATTTTCAATTTCACTTTTATGCAAGAGTATTTTTCTTCAATACTTGGGATGGAAATTGGTAACTACTATCATATAGCCAATAATTTTCATTATTATGAAGATAAGCGTGGCATGCTGGAGACTTTGGCTTCAATAAAAGATTATTATGATGAACCTTATGTGTATTGCAAAAAGTTCAGTTCTCTTCAGGAGTTTGATGAACAGATAAAGAAACTGTCAGATGAAGAGGCAAAAATGAGAGATGCAGATTATCATTATAATCCTAATTTGTTTGTAGATAGCTTTTTCAAGGATTGGTATTCTGTGTTATACCATAAGAATCATAAAAGGTGTCCTGTCATTATTGAACATCCTGGGTTATTCAAGATAATAAGTTAGGCTTTTTTGTTTTGAAGCCCCATGCGGTCCCATCCCGCAAAATATGGCGTAGACCTTTGATGGTCCGCCAACCTTAGAGCGTAGCGGTTCTGAGCACCGGAGGGCGGTTACATCCTTCCTTCTGAGGAGGAAGGCTTGGTTAGAGGTGGAGCTCCCTTTGGAAAGGGAGACGGAGGGATTCGAAAAAATACCTTCTTTAATGGGAAAAAGCGATGCCAGTGAGTGCAATGAAAGCTCGCTTTCAAATTGCCGAGTGCAGCTCGCTTTATCAACAAAGAAGGACGGGATGATTTTAGAACTTCTTATTAAAGAACAAAGTTAAAACAAAAACAATGAATATAGTAAAAACAGAAATAGAAGGCGTACTCATTATAGAGCCACGCCTCTTCCGCGATGCTCGTGGCTACTTCTTCGAGAGTTTCTGTGAACGAGAGCTTGATGAGAAAGTTACTCTAATTCTTGGTCACAAGGTACACTTCTGGCAAGATAATGAGAATATGAATAGTTAATGGTGTGATTTAGAAATTTAAGTTATGTTGAAATTTAGAAATTCTTACGAGGTTATGCAAGCTGTTGCCCAGTTTTTGGCAGAGCGTGGCATTCCTTTTGACATAGAGAAACAATCTCAAAATAGCAACTATATATATGATATATTTCTACCTGAAGGTTTGAAAAATGCAACAAGTCCATTAGATGGCAAATATGTTAGTTTAGATTTAAAGGGACCAACTGGGGTAGAAATAAAAGGAAGACTCCTTTTTGATACCATATCAAGATATGGAGACTTATATTCAGAGCTTCTCAAGCATAATGAAGTTTCGTCTTTTCTCCTTATTTATATAGAGGGGAAAGTTCCAACTTCCGTATATAGTTACATCTATCATAAGTATAAAGGACGTTTTCATATCCTGTCTTTAGAACAGTTCTTTGGCATTAAATTGCCAAGAAATACTCGAGGTTCTGTTATTTCTGAAGTAACTTATGATTGGCGCAGTGATAGAGATCGCACAATGGGACATGCAAAGGTGAGTATTGCAGAAAACAATTTTTCTTTGTTTCTCGGGGCAGGTGTAAGCATGTCTGCAAATTTGCCATGTTGGTGGAATTTGCTGGCAGGTATGATTGATAGGTGCAAGCAGAGAATGTTCAAAGAGGCAGACTTAGACCAACTGACAAAGGTTTGTTATAACTCTTCTATCGTCATGGGCAGATTCATTCGGATGATGATGGAAAGCAAGTCAAATGAAGAAGGGTTCTATCAATGCTTGCATGATGCCCTATACAATGGTATTGACTAGTTTTCGTCTCCTTTAATAACCGAAATATGCAATCTTATTCAATCCAAGAGGCAACAAGCCCAAGCCATCGTCACTTACAATTTTGATGATGTTATGGAAAGAGCTTTGAAATCCCGTGGCATCGGCAACTATTCCATTTTTGGGCAAAATCAACCTCAGCAGCAGTTTCCTATATACCATGTTCATGGTTTTGTTCCTTTTGAAAATAAGGAGAATATCAGATCGTTACCTGTTCTTAGCGAAGAGGAATATCATCGTGTATATGCCAATTCTTACAATTGGTCGAATGTGGAACAGATTCACGCATTAAGCAGAACTACATGTATTTTTATTGGATTGTCTATGACTGATCCCAACTTGCGCCGTCTTCTTGATATTGCTAATAAAGACAGCGAAGCAGACCCAAGACATTTCGTGTTCTTGCCATGCATAAACAGTTTCGGCAAGAACAAAGCCGCAGAGGTTAAAAACAATGAAGCGATGAGAATCCAAAAGGAAATGTTTGAGGAATTAGGACTTCGTGTAGTTTGGTATAAAGGGCATAATGATGAACTTCCAAAATTTATAAAGGATCTACATAGTTAAGGCTTATAATATTTTGAATTTATGTCAACTCAAACCTCAAATAATAACATACGAATAGAGAGGGGGCTTTACTTCCGAATGCTGATCTTGATGGTTGTGTCGTTGTTTATGAGGCGATGTATGTGGCAAGGATGTTGAAATAACAGAGAATATTATGAGCGAAGAACAATACAACGAATTGCTGAAAGCTTACACAAAGGAGGTTTTAGCAAATATGATAAAGGCAGATATACGACAAAGGTTCCCTGAGCCTTATGCTAGTATGTATTGCCAGCAGTTTGACAACTTTAAAATGTTGCAGATTTCTTTGAATTCGCATCAAAGTTAATGAGGAGATAACGTTTATGAAAGGAATTGTATTAACTGATGGAAGTGGTACAAGATTGTGATACTCCATTCTATATCAATGTTGAGTTGTATAAGAATAGGGAGTTGTAAACAGCCCACCACAGGCGGTCCCATCCCGCACAACCTAGCGAAGACCTTTGATGGTCCGCCAACCTTATAGCGTAGCGGTTCTGAGCACCGAGTAGGGCGGTTTTCCTCTTCTTCCCTGAGGGGAGAAGACCGAGATGAGAGGTGGAGCCTTCCTTAACGGTAAGGAAGGACGGGTAGGTTTTCGAAAAAAGTCTTTCCTTGCAGGAGAGACGGAGAGGTAGAAAAAAGCCTTTATCAACAAGGAAGGACGGGATGATTTGCATGCAAAGCCATTTTGACAATCATGTGATGTAATCAGAATGAATACAACGAACAAAGGGGAACGACCAAAGACTGGTTGTTTCCCTTTGTTCGTTTAGAGGCAATTGTATCAGGTGTATCTGTCATCATCACAAAGGTTGCAACCAAACGAAAGATGGAGAAGGCACCACGCAAATCCATCTCAATTCCATCAAAAGCTCAGAAGTAGATGATGCCAACGCCAAAATACTGGCAGCCCTATAAGCCACAAATAAGAATAAAAAGAGGGATTTTGTAAAATGAACCAAAATGAACCATTTTTCCTGAATCTTTACATGAGAGATACAGAAAAAACGAAAACTTTCGTTCAATCAACGACTTAGGAAATTATGTACGAAAAGAATAGTAAAATAATGTTGATTTTCGTAGAATGATATTAATTTTTTAACACGCATAATTTGCTAGTTTCCAACAATTTTCGTATTTTTGCAAGGAGATTCTGTGTCTCTTAAATCGAGATTCAGATGAACGTCATCAAAAAACGAACTTGATTCGCATGATGAAAGAGACAAATATACACTCACAGGTTACGTCCACTATTGCAGGGGACGACGGCGAAGCCATGGCAAAAAGTGAAGAGATACCAACCGAACATGCCATCCTCTCGGAGAAAGATACAAAACATGATGTTTTAAAGGACTTCGACAGTCCTTTCGTCATTAACACAGATTTATACAAATGAATACAAAACAGCAAATAGCACAGCAACGTGCTAATTTGGCTATAGCTGAATTCTTGAAGGAATTGTTTACTCCTCCGTATGTTATTAGTGAGTCAACTTTTGATGAAACGAAGGAATCTGCGGTGGAGTGTGCCAAACAGAATGTCGATGCCGCATCTCTTACTGAAAGAGAGAAAGAGGTAGCGAAGGAGTCTGTAGAACTATTTGCTAATGATGTAGCACGGAAGTTTAAGGTTGCTATGAAACAATCTGGTAAGATTGTGTGAATACCCCTTTTGAAATTATGGTACATACGATGCCTATTGATACAATTTCGTTGAGAGATTCTCTTTCCTGTGTTTGTCAACAAAGTGGCGAGCCATTGTCTAATTGGTTTGATTGGGTCTCTCTTATAGCTTCTGTTGCTACTTTGATATGTTTTGCTATTACTTGTTTTCAAATCTATCAGGTTAAGAGTGTTAGTAAGCAGGTGAGAGAAGCCGTGAATGATAATAATAAGCAAATAAAGAACAGTATTTCTCTGTATAAGGTTACTGATGCTCTTCGACTGACAGAAATGGTGTTGGACTATATAAGAAAAGAACATTATGAATTAGCAGCAATGAAGTTGTTTGAACTCAATAACATGGCAATAGAAATCGCAAATACTCATAAGGAGCTCAAAGCTTACCAGTTGTCATTGGTATCAGAGATGGATCATCTTAATGAAATGGCAACCAATGAAAAATCGATGTATAGTCCAAGCTATACGATGTCAACAATAATGCAATTTAATAATGCATTAAAAGATATAGATATCAAGATTAAAAATCAGATATTAAAAAGCGATAGAATATGAAAAAGTATATTGATAGTATAGCACCATTTATCGAAAAAATCATAAAGATGACAGAATTAAAACAGATGAAATGGGAAAAATCAGGAAACAATACATATCGTTGTGTTGATGTCAAGGACTCCCTCAGCCTAGAAATATCTGGAGGAAATGGTTTTGTTGGTTCAAATATTGGTTTCAAGCTATATTCGGCAAATAAATTGGAATTTGAATATACGTCAGGTTTTATGGTGAAGTATCCTGAGTTTGAAGCTCTCTTGTCAAAGCTTTATTCTATTGTTGAAGAGGCAGATGTGAAAAGAATTACAGGGCAACTTTCAAAGATTATGTCAGCTTTTGCTAAAACTGATAATGTCTGATGAAGAAAGATAAAAAATGATTGGAAAAGTCTACATTTATGGAAATACCAGCAATAATGAGGAGCGTAACAACTCTGTCTTTTGTTAGATATAGAGATCACAAAATTTTAAATGACTTTATCACTTTGGACAATGCTCTTTTGGCAAAAGCAAAATATTGGATATGAAATGAATAAAGAAAATATACAATGCTTACACAAGAAATAAGAAATAAAGTACAACGCTTATGGAACATGTTTTGGAGTCGTGGAATCACAAATCCAATAACTGCTATAGAGCAAATATCATATTTGTTGTTTATCCGTCGATTAGAAGAAGTTGATGAATACGACAATGTGACTAATGTTAAGAAAAAAAGCATATTTAAAGGTCACGAAATGTGCTTGTGGAGTAGGTTCTCAACGCTGCCTCCTTCTGATATGTTGGAATGTTACCAAAATGAGGTGTTTCCATTTATAAAGACATTAAATGGAGAAGATGAACCCTTTGCCCAGTATATGAGTGATGCGGTTAATGAGATCTCTCAGCCAAACTTGCTGTTTGATTCTGTCAATATAATAAATTCAATATATTCAGATATAGAAAGAGACAAGGAACAAGGGCAGCATTTCCAAGATGTACAAGGTGATATCTATGAATATCTGATTAATGAAATCGCTACTTCTGGAAAGAATGGCCAGTTCCGAACTCCTCGACATATCATTCAATTCATTTGTGATTTAATTAGTCCAGATGTTAATGACACAATTTGTGATCCAGCTTGTGGTACTGGAGGCTTTTTGTTGGGAGCATTGCAAAGTGTTCTGACTAAGCATACTCCAGCTAATAAAAGAAAAGAGGATGAAAATGGTTTGTGGCGTTATCAAAATTCTTCTGATGCTATTCTGAATGAAAGTGAAAAAGAAAAGGTTTCAAATTCTCTTCTGTTTGGATTTGACATAGACAAGACCATGGTTCGTATTGGATTGATGAATCTTATGCTTCATGGCATAGCTCATCCACGGATAGAACGAATGAATACATTGTCTTCTTTGTTTTATACGCAGAAAGAACATCAAAAGTATTCTGTGATAATGGCAAATCCTCCTTTCACTGGAACTGTTTCTATGGAAGAATTGAGTGAAGATTTAGTAGAGTATGGAAAGAAATCGGAACTTTTATTTTTGATTAGAATCATAAGTATGCTAAAGATCGGAGGTCGTGCTGCGGTTATAGTTCCTGATGGTGTACTGTTTTCTACAGGAAAGAAAGCAAAAAGCGTCCGTGAAAAGTTGCTGAAAGATTGTAGTTTGAATGCAGTTATATCATTGCCGTCTGGGGTCTTCAAACCTTATGCAGGAGTTAAAACTTCCATATTGTTGTTTACAAAAGTAGAAGACGGAAGTTCAGATTGGCATACCAATGATATTTGGTATTATGAACTATCTTCTGATGGTTACAGCTTGGATGACAATCGGAGAAAGTTAACCGAAAATCCTTTGTCTGCAGCATTGGATAAATTTCAGAATCGAGATAAGCTTCTAAAAAAGACAAAACAATATTTTCATTTATCAATAGATGAAGTTAATAAAAGAACTTTAGAACTTCATTTTGATAAATATAAAATATATGAAGAGGAACGGGAGGATTTCCGCCCTCCACATGAGCTGATGAAAGACATTATGAGTTTGGAAAAGAATATTATGAAGGATCTTCAGAAACTGAATGGTATGATATAAAATAGTAGATTATGGAATCAGCAAAAATTAATGATCTGTTCGTTATCCAAACAAATTCCAAGCTAAAGGCTAAAGAAGGAAAAAAGGAGGGACAATATCCATTCTATACTTCTGGAGAAGAGATAAAATACTTGGATACATTTCAATGCAACACACGAGGACTTATTATAGGAAAAGGTGGAAATCCTAACTGGCGTTTTGCAAATGGAATGTTTAGTATGTCAACAGATTGTTGCTTGTTGACAGCAAAGCAAGAATCTGTGGATATAGAATATGTTTACTATTATCTCTGTGCTTTTCCAACAATCATGCAACGGCTATATAAAGGTGTTGGAATTAAGCATATATCATTAGCGGACATCAAAAATATAGAGATTGAATATCCGCCGATAGAAGTTCAGCGGACAATAGTTTCTGTATTGTCTTTTCTTGATGCAGTAATAAAAAAGAGACAAATAAATGTCGTGAAAAATATTCCAGAACTGCTTAAGAGTTATTATTCACAGCTTGTTGACAATAATGTATGGGATAAAGTAAGAATATCTGATATTGCGACTGAAATAAAGTCAGGGCCGTTTGGTACTCAATTACATGTGAGTCAATTTAGTGACAAAGGTGACATATATGTTTATGGAATAGATGATTTGACAAAGAAAGCTCCAAAAACTCGTTATCTATCTATTGTAGAATTGGATAAGTATAAAAGATATCTGGTTCATGGTGATGATGTGCTTATTTCAATAATGGGTACTGTAGGGCGTACAAAAGTAGTACCTAAAGATATTGGATTGGCTATTAATACCAAGCATTTGGTTGACATTACCTTGAATCAAGATTTATGTAAGCCATATTTCTTGGCTTATACTTTGGAAAATGATCGCAAGGTAAGACGACAGATAGAGTCTTCCAAACACGGAGCGGTAATGTCTGCTATCAACATGTCTGATGTCAAAAATCTCATGATAACTTTGCCGAGCATCAAGGTGCAAATGTACTTTGAGGAGGTTTATCATCAGGTTAAAGATATTCAAAAATGCATGGAAGAGGAAATTCAATTATTGAAAGAACTTCGAAAATCACTGCTGGCAAAATACTTCAGAGAAAATAATCCTCTAAATGCATCTTTTTCAGTTACAAAGATGCAAAAAATAACAAGTGACTCAGATATAGACTCATTGTTAACTATCATAAATAAAGGAGGATTCTCGAATTTGTCTAATTATGATGAAATGAGAAGCCTTTTGTATTATTATATTAGAAAAGATGTTGTTGAGCAATATTATGATAAGAAAACCAAGAAAGTAAAACTTCGCAAGAAATGAAACTGATAAGTCTTAAAATCAGAGAAAGTTTTAGAAGCTTGCCTGCAAATTTTGAGGTTCGTTTTCTTGAAGATGGTCAAAATCTTGACCTTGAAGAATTCCGTCCTTTTTGTATGGTAGGTTTAAATGGTTGTGGCAAGTCTAATGTCTTGGAAGCCTTGGCGCATATATTCTATCAATTAGAATTGTGCGTGGCTGTTCATCTTCCTCAAAATATACTGTCAGATGATAAGAAACTAAGGACAGGTGGAACCATACAATCTTATCATCTGGAATATTTGTGGCATCCTAATTCGTTACCTACTTTTGAACTTAGCAATGCGAGAAAGGTAGTGATCGATAAAGAATTTGGCAAGGAACCGCAGATGTTTGTTTCATCTGTTAATGGTTCTGATAAGATTCAAGTCTCCCTGTCTTCTTCTGCTGTAAATCATATGGAGGCAGAAGGCAAGAAATACCTGCCAAAGTATGTCGTAGCTTATTCCTCTGGCGAAAATGAAACGTTGAGTATACCTTTTATAAAGAGCCGTTTGCTCCATCTTGATGAGTTTAAGGAATATACATATAAAGGTATAGAGGGAACTCCAACAACTGAAAATGGATTGATTTATGTTGATGCCAATATGAGTCAAGCGATACTTCTGTGTTGCCTATTGTTTGAAGAAGGCAAAACATTGTCTGGTCTTCGCAATATAGATTATACAGGAATCAGTAAAATTACGCGCTTTAGAATGTGTCTTAGGGAGAATTATTTCTCGGTTTCGTCCTTTGGAGACAAGGTGTCTTATTTTAAGGTGTTGTATGAAACACTTTTTAGAAAGTTCAAATCTTGCTCAACTATGTCATGGCGAGACGAAAGTAATGGGAATGCTGTTATCTATTATGATTTCAATGTCAATGATGCCACAAGGGATGCTTTTAAGGCGCATTTCAAATCTGGAATAGAGTGCTTTCAGGCTTTTCGACTATTATACGAATTGAATTATCATAAGATTGGAGAAGCTAAGGAAAAAGAGATATATGATTCTCAAGGCATATATACAGAGGGAAAATTTTCTTTGCCAGGACCGGAAGAAGATACATTCCATTTCTTGGATTTCTTTATCTCGAAAAAAATATCTAAGTCTGGAACTTGCAAGGAAATACTATTGAAGGCATTTTCAGATGGTGAACACCAGTTTATTCATACGATGGCAATCTGTTTATTGCTGAAAGATAGTGATTCTCTGATTTTGCTTGATGAGCCGGAAACCCATTTTAATCCCAATTGGCGCTCCCTCTTTATAAGCATGTTGAATGAGACGTTACATAATGGATGTTTACATTCAAGCAATGACATACCTACATGTAATTTCTTGAAGGAAGTATTGATTACTTCGCATTCACCATTCATCATTTCTGATTGTTTGCCACACCACGTATTGGTGTTATATAAAGATGAGGATGGACATACAAAGGCTGAAACTGCTTCCGAGCGAAGTATTAAAACATATGGAACTTCAATAAATGTCTTGACCGCAGAAATCTTTGGTAACTCCGATTCGATAGGTCAACGAGCTTATCAAGAAATGCAAGCAATTAAAGATGAAGCGAAAGATAAGGATAAAGCTATCCGTAAAATCAACAGCCGTTTCGGTGAGTCTTTAGATAAGCTGATAGCTATAAGTGAATTAAAGGAGAAATAATTATGTTGTACCCTTACAAATATCCAAAAGCAAAAATCCAACAATTGCAATCTTTTGTCAATTACATCATGTTGGAAGTTGTGCTTAGGGCAAAGAAAATACCAGATCCGACCTTTTCTGTTGGATTGGTAATTCCAAAGTATGAAGGCATTATCCGTGATGTAAATGCTGAATATATTTTAGATCCGATTTCAAATATGTATTTAGACTCCAAGAAACTGGACCGCTTTCATCTGAAATTATTGCGTAAGGCGGTATTGGAGAATAATAGAATAGAGGAATTGTGTGATGGTCGTTTTTCACCAGTAAGGTATAAATTCCTAAGTACTTTTTTTACGCAAAATTTTGAAAAGGACATGTTGGAGAACATAAACACATTTTGTGCCAAACTATATGAAAAATGTCTATGTTTGGCTCCGATTTATAACATGTTTGGGAAGATAAAGGAATATCATGATTTATTAGTACAAGATGATGATAGATGTCATTTTTGTGGAAATACATCTTTGGTCACAAAGTATGAGTCTGTGAGGAATGCTTTTGATCATTATCTTGCAAAACAGACTTATCCTTTTGTTTCTGTCAATTTCAAAAATTTAGTTCCTGTTTGTAATGTTTGTAATTCTTCGTATAAAAAGTCAAAAGATATCCTGTTGCAAGGAGAAAAACGTGTTAAGGCTTTCTATCCATATACAAATCAATCATATTCAATTCAGGTAACGATAAAATTTAAGAAAGGTAGAGTTTATACGGAAGACTTAAAGCCTTCAGATTTTGATTTGGAATGTACTTGCGTAGGGTATCAAGAGCAAGTGGATACTTGGATGCGAATTTATAGCATAGAGAAGCAATATAAAGCAAAATGTTGTAGCCCAGCGTATAAAGCATATTTGACGAACATATATGATGATGTTAAAATTAAACATATGTCAATAGATGATAGTCTTCGGCATTATGAAAATAACATCGATTATGACATGAATTTTCTGAAAGTCGCCTTTTTCAAGGCTGCACTTGCTACAATAATATAAACACCAACCCCGTGAATTTATGGAAAATAGAATATTTTATGGTGAATATACACTGAAAGATTGGATAAAGCTGATGCTTACATCCAATATCGTGTTACCAGATTATCAGCGTGGCCGTTATTTTGTATTGCCAACAATTTGATGATTTCAAAAATGTTGCAGATTTCTTGGAATTTGCAGCAAAGTTAATGAGGAAATAACATTTATGAAAGGAATAGTATTAGCAGGTGGAAGCGGTACTCGCTTGTACCCCATCACGAAAGGTATCAGTAAGCAGCTGATTCCAATCTTTGATAAACCAATGATATATTACCCAATATCAGTATTGATGTTGGCAGGTATCCGTGAGATACTCATTATTTCAACACCATTTGACCTGCCAGGCTTCAAACGCCTTTTAGGCGATGGAAGCCAGTTAGGTGTGAAGTTTGAGTATGCCGAGCAGCCATCACCAGATGGCTTAGCCCAAGCCTTCATTATCGGTGAGAAATTCATTGGTAATGATTCCGCTTGCCTCGTATTAGGCGATAATATCTTCTATGGTGCAGGCTTGAACCAGATGTTGCAGCAAGCAGTAGTAGATGCTGAACAGAATAACAAGGCTACAGTTTTTGGCTATCGTGTAAGTGATCCGGAACGATATGGTGTAGCCGAGTTTGATGAGCAAGGCAATTGCCTGAGCATTGAAGAGAAGCCTCAGCATCCAAAGAGCAACTATGCAGTGGTAGGTTTATACTTCTATCCTAACAAGGTGGTAGAAGTTGCCAAGCATATTAAGCCTTCCGCTCGTGGTGAGTTGGAAATCACAACAGTTAACCAGGAGTTCCTGAAGGATAAGCAGCTGAAGGTTCAGACCATGGCAAGAGGATTTGCCTGGCTCGATACCGGAACCCATGATTCTCTTTCTGAAGCATCTACCTTTATTGAGGTCTTGGAGAAGCGCCAGGGCTTGAAGGTGGCTTGCCTGGAAGGTATCGCATACCGTCAAGGTTGGATTACCGCAGAACAGTTGAGAGAGAATGCTCATCCTATGCTGAAGAATGACTATGGCAAGTATCTCCTTTCAATACTTGATGAGAAAGAACAAACATTAAAAAAGAATTTAGAATATTAGTCTTTCTTAAACTTTGATACTGATACAAACAAGGTGCATACTATTTTTGTATGTCATAATCCATAAAAACGAAATTTAAAGATTATCTAATATGACAATAAATGAAGTGCAATTTATAGAACTTCCAAAGTTCGTTGATCCACGTGGTAATCTTTCTTTTGCCGAACAAAATAATCATATTCCATTTGAGATAAAGCGTACATATTGGATATATGATGTTCCTGGAGGAGAAAGCCGTGGTGGTCATGCATACAAGATGACAGATGAGTTTATCATTGCCATTTCTGGAAGTTTCGATGTGACAGTAGATGATGGTAAAGAAAAGCGTACATTTACTCTTAATAGATCCTATTATGGCCTTTATATACCGAAAGGATTATGGAGAACTATGGATAATTTCTCTACCAATTCATTGGCATTAGAATTTGCTTCTACCCATTATGATAGAAGTGACTATATAGAAGATTACAATGAATATATAAATATGAAAAAACATGGAGAAGTTTAACGTGTTTGATTGCTCAATTATAGAGCTTGATAAACATCATAGCAATCGTAAGGGTAATCTTACTGTTGTTGAAAATGGTAAAACCTTACCATTTGATGTTAAGCGAGTGTATTATCTTTATGATGTCCCTGGTGGTGAAGAGCGTGGAGCACATGCACATAGAGATTTAAGCCAACTTATTATTGCAGCATCAGGCTCTTTTACTGTAACTCTTGATGATGGAAAATGTAAACGCTCCTTCTTCTTGAATCGTCCATATCAAGGACTTTATGTAAAACCTGGTATGTGGCGCGATTTAGTAGATTTCTCTTCTGGTGCTGTATGTATGGTACTTGCATCAGATGTTTATAAATCAGAGGATTATATTCGAGATTATGATAGTTATTTAAAATTCAGGAATGATGAATAATGTTATAAATAAGCCTCTTATCATTATTGGAGGTGCAGGTCACGGCAGTGTTAAGTATTTGAAGCATATTGAATTGGAGGGGGTAATTCTTAAAAACAGCCCTATTCTTTTCTCAGAAAGGAGGGTGGCATAATGAATACCAAACAGAGAGTGCTTATCACAGCTTTGGGTACAATGAATTGTACAACCATTGTTAGCGAATTGCGTAAGTTTCCAAACGACTATTATTTAATAGGTGCAGACATAAATCCAGCATATTGCATTGCAACATCTAAAGAAGTAGACGAGTTCTATGAATTTCCTTATTCTACAAGAGACCGAGAAGGATATTTTTCTTTTGTCTATGACTTTTGCAAGGAACATCACATAGATATATATTATTGTGTTGTTGATGAGGAAGTAGAAACTATGGCAAAGCATAGAGATGAACTTGCTTCTATTGGAGTTAAACTTTGCATTGCTAATACAGATGCTGTAATTATTGCTCATAATAAGGATAAGTTTGCAGAGTGGAGTGAGAAGAATATTCCTTCATGTTGTATAAAGCGATATTCTAACTATTCAGATATTAAAGACTGTGATTTCCCTTTATTTATCAAACCTATAGAAGGTAGAGCAAGCATAGGCTGTCGAATAATATCTAATAGGGCTGAATTGCAAAATATTGTAGATTGTTGGGATGAATATGTTGTTCAAGAATATATTTCTTCTACTAAAATTGTTGCAGTTGATGTAGTTAGAAACAGAATGTCAAGCCAAATAGAGATTGCTCAGCGCTTAGAACTATTAAGAAATTCAAATGGTTGTGGCGTTGCTGTTGAAATCATCGATAATCAGGATATTCGTAAAATATGCTTGGATATAGCAGATAAGCTAAATTTACATGGTTGTATAAATATGGAGTTCTTTTTAACAGAAAAAGGACCACGTATCATTGAAATAAATCCACGGCTACCTGCAGGAATTGCATATTCTTGTATGGCAGGTTTAGACATCGTTATGAATGCCTTAAGAATTGCAGAAGGCGCCCCTTGCTCTTTTACCCCAATACGAGTAGGTGCTCATTTTGCTAAAAGATATGAAACAATAGAAATATAAATGTATATAGAATTATGATTTTTAATAATGTAAAAGTAGCTAGGGGGTAAATCCCAACGATTAATTGGACTAGATTTTTTACGTATAGCATTAGCCTTATCAGTATACTGCCCCTTTATTATTCAATAGCGATATTGCATATTGGATGCGGACTAATAACTGGTAAGACGAGCTTTACGAAAGAAATAGTCTTGTTTCCAATCGAAACGTTAGGACTCCAATCTGTTTTTACATCATTATTTTCATATTCTCATAATGGTGGCACATGGTTTATCAGTTGCATCTTAATATGCAATGTGGTATATCAGCTTATGCAGTCACTAATTAAGAAAGAAATTATTGTAAAAAAATATTATGAACATTCCATTTTTGTCTCTTAAAGACGTTACGGCTCTTCACGGAGCAGAGATTAATGAGGCTGTAAGCCGAGTTGTAAACGGAGGATGGTACCTTCAAGGTGAAGAAAATAAGAAGTTTGAGAAAGACTTCTCAGAGTTCATTGGCGCAAAATTCACAGTGAGTTGTGCCAATGGTCTTGATGCGCTAATTTGGATTTTTAGAGCATACATAGAGATGGGCGTGATGCAACCTGGTGATGAGGTAATCGTTCCCGCAAATACCTATATTGCTACTATTTTGGCTATAACCGAGAATGGCTTGGTGCCGGTTCTTGTTGAGCCAAAGCCAAATACATTAGAGATAGATGATGACTTAATAGAGTCGCATATTACATCTAAGACTAAGGCTATAGCTATAGTTCACCTTTACGGTCGTATTGCTTATACAAATAAGATAGGTGAGCTTTGTAAGAAATATAATCTCCAATTAGTAGAGGATTGTGCACAGAGTCATGGTTGCAAGTTTGAAGATGGCCGTTTGACAGGTAATCTTGGAGATGCTGCAGGCTTTTCTTTCTATCCTGGCAAGAATCTTGGTGCCCTTGGAGATGGTGGTGCTATGGTAACTAATGATGAAGAGTTGGCTAAAGCTGTTAGAGCTTTGGCTAATTATGGTAGCCAGAAGAAGTATGTGTTCAAGTATGCTGGTCGTAATAGCCGATTGGATGAAGTTCAGGCTGCAGTTCTTGATGTTAAACTTAAGTATCTCGTTGAAGATAATGCTCATCGTAAAGAAGTCGCACATTATTATTATGAGCACATCAATAATCCATTGATAACTTTGCCAGACTTATTGCCAGACGAACAGAATGCTTATCATCTTTTCCCTATTGTCGTTCGCGATGGCAAGCGTGACGCATTGCATGACTATCTTGCAGAAAATGGTATTGGTACAGTATGCCACTATCCTATAGCTCCACATAAGCAGGAATGTTATTCTAAAGAAACTTGGAATGTCCCTCAGCTTTCTCTACCTATCACAGAACGTTTGGCAGACGAGGAGTTGAGTATTCCAATTGGTCCAACCATTTCAATGGATGAGGTAAAAGAAGTTGTAAAATTGATAAATTCTTTTAAGTAGTATAGTTGATGACAACCGATAGAAATTCATATTCAAGCATAACTAAAGCTATCGGGCTGTTTGGCGGAGTCAAACTATTCCAAATATTGGTAAGTCTCATCAAGAACAAGCTTGTTGCAATCTTGTTGGGACCTACTGGTATGGGAATTAATGGTATGATTATGTCTACAACAGCACTGATTTCTTCTTTGACAAATTTCGGATTGCAAGTTAGTGCTGTTCGAGACGTTTCTAAAGCATATACTAGTAACGATGAGGATACTATCAATCAAACGGTATCTGTTTTAAGACGACTCGTCTTATTTACAGGTCTTTTAGGAACTATCCTAACTTTCGTTTTTGCTTCTTGGTTGAGCCAATGGGCGTTTGGCGACGAAAGTTATACCAATGCTTTTAGATTAGTATCTGTAGTTTTGTTCTTAGATCAGGTTTGTATAGGTCAGACTGTTTTATTACAAGGTACATTCAACTACAAGTATATGGCAAAAGCTTCCTTCTGGGGAAGTATCTTGGGATTGATAATCTCTATACCTATATATTACATATGGCATTTTGAAGGAATTGTACCTGTTATTATATTGACCTCTTTAGCCAATTTGTTGTTGTCAACATATTATTCGAGAAAGATACCATATAAAAAGCAGCAGTTGAGCATAAAAGAAACCTTTAAGAAAGGACGTGTTATGTTGCTTCTTGGTTTAGCGCTAGCATCTACAGGTATCATGGATAATGGTAAAATATACCTGTTGAGATTAGTAATTGCTCATTTGGGCAACCTTGCTGATGTTGGCTTGTATACTGCAGGTGTAGCTGTTGCTAATCAATATATAGGTATGGTTTTGATGTCAATAGCTGCTGATTATTCTCCAAGATTAGCTGCAGTATCTGATGATAATGTAACATTTATTGATGCAATCAACAAACAAATGAAGCTTCTGGTAACGTTAGTTACTCCACTGATAGTATTCTTTATTTTGTTTATAAAGCCAATTACTATATTGCTTTATTCTACCAAATTTATTCCAATCACAGGAATGTTGGAATGGATGATGTTAGGTATGACTTTTCGATCCGTAGCCTGGTGTATAACATTTGGTTATGCGGCAAAGGGAGATGCAAAGTTGTTATTTTATAACGAGTTGTTGTCTTCAACATATTCAACCATTTTCGCTATATTGGGTTATTTGTTCTATGGATTTGAGGGTATGGGTATAGGATTCTGTCTTATGTATATTTTGTATACCATACAGCATCTTTATGTAGGATTTAGGAAATATCGTTATTCTGTAAGTAAAGATGTACTAAAAGCAATTGTTCCACAAATTTTTCTAACCTGTATATTCTTCTTTATGATGAGATTATTTGGATATTCAATATTGAGGTATATTATTGGTGTAATAGGTTTTATTGCTATTTGTATTGTTTCTTTAAAGTGTTTGAATCAGATGTTGAATATTAAACACCTATTATCTAAATTTATAAAGCGAAAAAACAATGACTGATACATATAAGAGCATAAACGTTCTTGTAATTTGTTACAAGCAACAAGAAGTAATAAAACGAGCTTTAGATTCTGTTCTTTGTCAAAAGGAATATGGACTAAATAAAATTATCGTTTGCGATGATTGTTCTCCTGATAATACTTGGGATGTTCTTCTGAATTACAAGTCACGTTATCCAGATTATTTTGAGATTCATAGGAATGACCCCAATTTAGGTATATATCAAAATATGCTTAAACTATTATCTTTAAGAGGAGATTCAGATCTTTATGTAAATCTGTCGGGTGATGATGCCTTTGATACTGGATATTTTAAAGCGTTGCAACAATTTATTATAGAAAATAATATCGACTTTAGTAAACCTGTTGGTATTTTCTCAGATTTTGCAAATTCAGCCCCTGATGGGGAATTTTCTGTACGTAGTCAAAAACTTGTGGAATGTTGCAAAGATAATTTGTTGAGCTTGTATTTAAGACAAAAAATATGCTGCCGCTCTCTGGTTCTAAACAACAAAGTTTTGGAAAAACATAAGGGTACGATTTTTAATAAAGGTCTTGCATTAGCAGAATGGCTTTTTGATATAAATAGAATTTGTATGATAGAAAGTGTATATTATGTACCTGTTATTGGTGATATATATTTTTCAGGTATTGGTATTTCTACAAAGTTGCTGAATTCGCAATATTACATTTCTGAATCAATTGAAAAATGGGAATATCTTAAGGATAAGATAATTTTGAAGCAAGAAGATAAGAAATTAGCGGATGCAGAAATATACAAAGCACGTTTTCTAGCTCATCCTAAAATATCTTTACTTGTTAGGTCCATTTTTTTATATATGCAAAGTGGTTATCCTCAAAAAGTGTCGTTTAAAGAGCTCTATGGGTTTACGTTTTTGATGCGTAAAAAAATATTTGGCAAATATGAAAGTAGAGTGTGGTATAAATGTCTTAAAAGTATAAAACGTCGATTGATATAATTATTTTTTATATGTCTATACGTAGTTTTATAAAAACAGTTTATTATAAGTTGTTTGTTCCTTCAAGTGTTCGTATTCCTCTAAGTGCGATTTTGGACAATAAGGTATCATTCGAGGGCTGTTGCCAGCTTCATCCTTACGTAAAATTTTGTGGACGTCTTGGATATGGATCCTACATAGGACCTTATTCAAAGATTTCGGCCCATATTGGACGATTTACATCTATTGCCTCCTACGTGTGTACAGTTGCTGGACGTCATGCATATCAAGCACCTTTTGCTACAACTTGCCCGATGTTTTTCTCTTTGAATCCTAATCATTCGCAATCTGGTTCTACTTTCGCAACAGAACAGATGTTCGAAGAGCTAAAGTTTGCCGTCCCGGAGAAACAACTCGATGTTGAAATTGGAAATGATGTTTGGATAGGTGAGCAAGCAATGATTATTGGTGGTGTACATATTGCAGATGGAGCAGTTGTATTAGCAGGAGCAGTTGTAACCAAAAATGTTCCACCATATGCAATTGTTGGTGGTGTTCCTGCAAAGATTATTCGTTATCGTTATGACGAAGAAACTATTAGCTTCTTGTTACAAGCTCAATGGTGGAATAATACAGAAGATTGGTTTAAAGAGAATTGGAAGTTGCTAACTGATATAGACAAATTGAAGGCGTATTACAATAATAAGATGTAGATTTATGATAGTGTCAAAATTAACAAGAAAATTCCTTCATTTTCCTCGCTTCCTCCGCAAGCAGTTCTATCTCCGATACAACCGCTTGTGTTTGAGAGGTTGCATCGGATGGAATCATTTAGGCAAGAGGGCAATGGTATTTAATCACATCTATCTTGACATTCATCCGGATTCGAAAGTCGAGATTGGTGATGATTTCACATTTACCTCAGGTGAATGTTATAATCCGCTGTGTCGCAATCAAAGGGGATGCATAATAACAGAACGTCCTAACTCAATCATAGAGATTGGGCATCATGTAGGTATGTCTTCACCTTGCCTTTGGGCGAAAGAGCGTATCACCATCGGTAATTATGTGAATATTGGTGGTGATTGTATTATCATGGATTCTGATGCACATAATCTTGATTGGCGAGTACGTGATTCTGGTGAGATGTTTGCTCCTATGGTGAGTATGGATAACCATACAGCTAAGTGTGCACCTATCGTTATCAAAGACCACGTGCTAATCGGAGCCAAGAGTATCATCCTTAAAGGAGTTACTATTGGTGAAGGCTCTGTGATAGGTGCTGGTTCTGTTGTTGTAAAGGATATTCCTGCAAATTGTATTGCCGCAGGAAATCCATGCAAGGTAATTAAAAGGATGGAATAGGATGATGGTGAACACGAATCTCTCGGATAATAAAAATCCCAACCTGTATTGCTACAAGCTGGGATGATTTTGAACACGAATAACTCGAATAGCACGAATTTCTGGGAACTGTCCGGGCTTTCTAGAGATGGAAATCGATTTCCTTCAGCCATTCCTTGACATCGAAGCAAGGACAGCTCTTGCGAACCCAGGGGAGGTCGCGATGACCTAGGATCTCGGCATCGGGATAGTCGAGGACGAGACTGTAGAGGAGGTCTTCCAGAGATGCTTTCTGGGCTGGAGTGCGAGTGTCGGCAGGCTTGCCTTTCTCGTCGAGACCACCCTCGTAGCAGATACCGATGCTGTGGGCGTTGTAGTGGCGGGCGTGAGCACCCACCTCGGTTTCTGGACGGCAGGGATAGACCACGCCATCCTTCGTAATGTAATAGTGGTAACCGATGGAATGGAAACCACGGGCCTTGTGGCAGGCTTCTAAGGCTTCTACTGGGAAGTCCTGGTTAATACGTGTGGCACTGCAATGTACCACGATCAAATCGATTTTTCTTTGATTCTTCATTGGATTCTATGGATTTTAAAGGGTTAATGATTGTTTCCCACAGATTACACAGATTTTCACAGATTTTTGACTCCTTCGGAGTTTTTCCATTGAGGTTTGGTGATAACTGTTGCTTGCAACAAGATTATCTGTGTATATCCGTGAGATCTGTGGGAGAACTAAAATATCACTTGCAGCTCTGCACACAGAAGGAGCTGAGGACGGCAGTGAGGACGGTGATGACGAAGTTGATGACTTTTTGGATTGTTTCCTTTTTCATTTTTGTTAGTGATTAGTGTAATTAGTGATTAATGTTTAATTTTCCCACAGATTACACAGATTTTCACAGATTATTGACTCCTTCGGAGTTTTTGCAGTGAGACCTGATGAGTATAAGACCGTTGCTTGCAACGAAGAATTATCTGTGTAAATCTGTGAGATCTGTGGGAGACCAAGAAGGAAGCGGGCAGGATGAGCAAGTATCCGTTCAGGGCGATGATTTGACAATGTTGAATGGTGAGTGATGAACTCATTCCTGATGGGGCCCTCGGATTACTCCGGACTGCATCCTGCCGATGCGCTTTCTCTTGTTTCAGATGCGAGGCGGGTAGGGCTACTCTAAGCCGTCGCCTCCTCCTTCTCCAGTGGTTCCGCTACCGCCCTGGCCGGTGTTGTCACCACCAGGGGTATCCTTTCCGGTATCCTTCCCGGTATCCGGGGTGGTATCTGGGGTGGTGCCATCACCTAACAGAGCAGAGGCCTTCTTCAGCGTAGCTTCGAGGTTGATGGTCTTGGCGCTGAACTCACCGGTGCCACGAGCACGAAGACGGAAACCGTCGATGTTCTTGGCGATGGTGAACTCCTTCTCTGAGGCGGCTCCCTCCTTGTTGCGGATGCCGATGGAGAAGATGGCGAGGTCGTCAATCTTCACAGCGAAACCTTGCAAGGTGAGTTCCTTGACGCACGATACCATATCGGTAATCATGCCCTTGATGGCTCCCTTAGAGAAAGGAGTGTTGTGGCTAGCCATGTGTTCGGCCAGGCCGTCGATGTCTACAGTCTGAGTGATGACTGGATAGGCGTAATACTTGCCGTATGCCTCTGGCATCTTGGCGTTCTGATTTAGTTTTAGTACGTAAAGCAACATAGTTTTTAAGTGTTAAATGTTTAATGGTTAATGTTGAGTGGGCGCTGCGCAGTGCCTGATTCTTGAACACGAATCTCTCGAATCGAACGAATCTTTGACTCCTCGCGGAGTTATTGTTTTCCCACAGATTACACAGATTTTCACAGATTTTTGACTCCTCGCGGAGTCTTTGCTGTGAGCCTTAGTGAGTACCGTTGTTTGCAACGAAGAGAATCTGTGCAAATCTGTGAGATCTGTGGGAGACTCTTTCTGAATCACATTGCAAAGATACAACTTTTCATTTTTCCAACTCACCGATGCTCATTGTTGCTCACCGATACTCACCGATTATCACTGATAAATATCAGGGTTCTCCCAAATGGAAGAAAATATAGGATACTTGCAGAGGATTGAACTCCTTGCAGCTCTTGTTGTATCCACTCTTCTTAAGCTGCTCGTAGAGCTGGGTGCATCTTACTATCCATCTCATCAGATGGGCTCTTGCCACGTCCGGGTCGGAATCCGGAAAATAGAGCAGGGCTAACTCCTGCTTGGTGTAACTTCGTAAATCCATTTTCTATAATGTTGAATGTTGAGTGTTGAATTTTGAATTTTGAACACGAATCTCTCGAATCTAACGAATCTTTCATTCTGAAGCCACTTATTCGTTTAATTCGTGCAATTCGTGTTCAGTAAAAACAATAAGAAATTCGTGTTCAGTAAAAACAATAAGAAATTCATGTTAAGTAAAAACAGTACGTAATTCGCGTGCAGAGAAATATCTATTAGAGTTATGCTTCATAAATATGATACTTAGCCATCGCAAACATGATACTTAGCGGTCGTAACTATCTTGTTTACGCCAGGGGTAACTAGGGTGAGTAGGAAATCGCTTTTTCTGGGAGCCTATATATATACTATTTCTTTCCTATAGTAAACGAACCTTTACATAAGGAAAGTCTTAGAAAGTACCCTCCCCTTACTTACCCTACCCACCCCTAGAAGGGCAGGTCGGGGGCGGTATCCTGCTGCGAATAGTCGTCCTCTGCCTCCATCGCCAGGTGTATTTGCTGAGCCTTGATCATGTCGCCGTCACGCTCTATCACGAGATAGCCCCAACAGTGGTTCACCCTCACCTTGCGGAATCCCAGCTCGCAGAAAGCCCTGCCCACATATACGGCACTGAGCTTCTGGCTGATGCCCGCCCCGATAATCTGCAGGGCACGGCTGGCGGTCATGAATATGCCATGCTGCTCCTCGGTAGGATGGGCAAAGTAGAGCGCAACGAGTTCCCGCTCCAGACGAGGTGCCTCAAACTTGTGGTTGTGAAGGTTGAGTTCGATAATCTCTTGCTGCGTAAACCAATATCTGAAGCCTGAGCGCAGCAGATACAAAGCCTGGGCATAAATGTTGGGATAGTCGAAGGGATGCTCACGGGGCGACAGGATGCTCTCCACCTCGAAGGGCAGCCAGCGACGATTGCCCGTAGGATCGGAGAGGAACTGAACGTTGTTGCCAGTGGCAGCAAATGAGGCTATATGTGGCCGATGCTCCGGGTAATGGGCGTAAGCAGCACGCTCGTCGATGGTGAGCATGGTGACGGCTGCCTTCAACTGGTTCAGCTCTGAGGGCTTCATCGTGTCCAGCTCCTCGCAAAGCATCAGTCCGTAGGTGGCGAGCACCAACAGATCGTCCTTGGAGAGGCGGCTGGCATTGGTCTTGGTGTAGAAATACTGGCGCAATTCGGACGGCAACAACATGGCTATCCAAGTGCTCTTGCCAGAGCCCTGTGCGCCTATCAATACGATGATTACATTGTTTACCACGTCGTCGAGCGTCCATCCAGCCAGCATCCCCACGAGCCACTTGCGCAGGTAGCAGGTCCATAGCTTCTGTTGCTCCTCGCCACCCTTTACGGTCACGCTGTCGGCAAGTTGTTGTATGTAGTCGGTGTCGCCCTCGTGCCATTCGGGAAGGCTATTCAGATAGTCGGTGAACGGATTGAACGGCTGCACATAGTTGCTCTCGATGACACGGAAGAAGTCTTGTACCGCGGCACGGTTTGTCTTCGACATCTCGCTCCACAGGGTGTTGACCGCACGGTCGTTGATAATCTGCCAAAGTCCGGAGGCAGAAGAATCCTCGCCCTTTCCGTCGCCTTCTTCCTTCATGCGATACTCCACCCTCATGGTAATCTGGTTGTACCTCAGATCCACGTGCTCGCCCAGAAACTGGATGATGTCGTTCACGGAAGCTGACTTGCCCGCCTCATGGCGTCGGGGTTGCAGTTCGTGCTTGCGCTTGCCGTGCTCCTCAGTCTGACGGTAGCAACTGTCTACGGCAGCCTTCGGACGCTCGTAGTCGGGAAACTCCTGACGGATGAACTCCAGGGCGGCATCGGCAGAGAAACCGAAGGCATTGAGTTTGTAGGCGAGGCACGATACATACTCATTCTTGCTGCCCGCCACATAAGTCTTCATCTCATGTTCTAGTTCCTTGGCAAGTTTGTCTTCGTAGAGACGGTCAATCTTCTTCACCTCCCGTCGCAATCGGGCCGTGGCATTGTCCTGCAAGGTTTTCTCCTGCTGTCGTGCCACCAGCCAGTCGTAGCTGAAAGGTTCGGCATCGGGACGGAAGAAGGCATCAGGGTCGTAGGCGGCACCCATCAGTCTGCCCAGGTTGCAGCAATGCTCGTCGTACTCCACGCCCAGCAGGTCGGAGAAATACTGGTTGCCATGACGGAAGGCTGTGGGATAGAACTTCATCTGCTCCTCCAGCGTCATTCCTGTTTTCATCTCATAGCGATAGAGCACGCGCAGTCCCTCGCCCGAAGCGGTGATGTGGAAGAACAAAGTGTGTCTGTCCTCTCTCAGCTTGGCGCAGAGTTCGGCTAGTTTTTCCTTTGGCACATGGTCGAAGTCAGAAAATCCGACGCCCGTCACCTCGATGATGTCCTTCTTCGCTTTGCCACCCTGGAAGACGCAGGTCACGGAGAAGCAGTAGCACTGGCTCTTGTACTCCCTCTGGTGCGTGATGCGGTAACGCTTCGTCAGTTCGGCGAGCTGCTTGTCGCCCCTGATGATGTCCACCATTTGCTGGAACTTGATGACAGCAGGCACGGTAGATTGGTAGCCATTGAAAATGTTAATGTTCATAATTGCATTTCCTATGTTAAATTAATAAATAAAATCACTGCTGTCCCGTTTAGAAATCATCGGGCCTGAAAAGGCTTGGATATAGCCA